>Ga0222653_1000122_pt1 | contig 48623 bp, 67 predicted proteins | sample AntAcemetagen419_FD_179856 | JGI IMG/M metagenome (GOLD analysis project Ga0222653, IMG submission 179856) | Saline water microbial communities from Ace Lake, Antarctica - #419 | ecosystem: Environmental > Aquatic > Non-marine Saline and Alkaline > Saline | place: Antarctica: Ace Lake...
TGAGGCATAAAAAAAGCCCAGATGCAAACTGGGCTTCTCAATCAATAAAATAAATTATTTCTGAGTGGCTTTTTTTTGTTCGAGTTGAGCTAATCCCTCTTCAATGATTAAATAGTACAACTCTTTTAAGTTAATTTTTTTGCCGTCTATTTCACGGTTTAGCTGTTCTCTTTTGACTCTTAAATGGAGCTTGTCTGGTACAGATAAATTTACCTTAGTGATATTGTCGCTTTCTTCCATGTTTCAAATGTAATAATAAAAGTATTTAGAATTTTTCTTTGCTTGTTAAATAATATATGTTTCTTTTGTTATAAATAAAACATAAAGAACATATGGAAGCGATTATTCAGACAATTGGAAATGTAAATGGCACGGAGATACAAATCTCTGTTAATGGCGAAAAGCTAGTACCTGTGAAGCCAATATGTGAGGCTTTGGGTATTGATTATTCTGGGCAATTACAGAAGCTAAAAGAAGATCCAATATTGGCTTCAGTTATGGGGCTGAGCCCCACAACTGGGAAGGATGGCAAAACTTATGAAATGCAATGTCTTCCTCTTAAATATTCTCTGGGCTGGCTGTTTAGGATAGATAGCCGGAATGTGAAAGAAAGTGCCAGGGAGGCCGTACTGAAATATCAGATACTGTGTTATGATGTGCTTTATGACTACTTCGCTGGGTATGCAGATTATGTAGAAACCAAGCAAAATAAGATAGAGACAATTTTAAAGATGCGTGAAGATGCTAGTTTGCATTTTAGAACGGCAAAGGACAAGCTACAGGCCATAGAAAAGAATCTAAAAGGAGCCCGTGGAGTAACTTATGAATCTTACAAAGCCTCCAATGGGCAGTTTAATATTTTTGGAGATGATGATTCAGAAACTGAGGCATAAAAAAAGCCCAGTGAGGGCTGGGCTTCTCAATCAATAAAATAAATTATTTCTGAGTGGCTTTTTTTTGTTCAATAGCTTCAAAACCTTTTTGAATTACCTCATAATAAATATCCTTCAAGTTTTTCTTAATTCCCTTTTCAAGGTAATCAAATTGTAATCTCTTCACTTTAGCATGAAGTTCATCAGGCGTCTCTAAATATATCTTTGTACTCATAAGTATTTATCTATGTCACAAAAGTAAATAAATAATTTAATAATTATTAGGATCATGCCTTTATATTAGTTTACATTTATGACAACAATAAACAAAAATGACATAATGAATGCATTACAAATTTTAAATTATCCTGAGACTGAGCAGGAGATAGGGCAAATATTTCAGGAAGGGGAGCCGTGGTTTGTGGCTAATGATTTATGTAGTGTTTTAGGACTAAAAGACACCACAAGTGCTACTAAAAAACTCGATGAAGATGATAGGCTGCTCCGCAAAATAAGCGGAGCAGGTCAGGTTCGAGAAGTGATTTTAGTTAACGAATCTGGGATGTATAATTTAATATTTACAAGTACAAAACCTGAGGCAAGGAATTTCAAAAGATGGATTACTAAAGAGGTATTACCTCAAATTAGGAAAACGGGAATTTATGTGGCTAAGATGATGGACATGTATGAACTTAAGGCAAAAAAAGACCGACTAAAAATACTAGTGTCTCGTTTTACTGCCAATGAGGATTATATAGAAATGCTTAAACTGCAAAAAGAGGTGAAGAGCTGGGAGCATTCTATAAAAAATCAATTCTTTGATAGCGTGGAGACTCTTTTTGATGGCATGAGTGAACTAAAATCAAAGGCAGCTACAGACTCATTGACTGAAACGGTGTAAATAAAAAAGGCCTCTGCATCACCAGAGGCCTCCAAATCAATAAAATAAATTATTAATTATCAAGAATTCAAAACTATGAAAAATCAAGATCATTTCAAAAAGCCTGTGCTATGGGAAGTAGAACAAGACGGAAAGACTACTTTTTATAATGCCGCTCCCCTACTAAATACAATGAAAGAGAGACATGGCATGATAGATTTCGAGGAGATGTCTAAAGATGTAGAGTATGTTCATGATACGATTACAAGTGGGCTTGACTGCTTGGAGGGGTCTGTTATGGAAAAAATTTGCTTTACGTTAGTTTCACTAAAGCTTTGTCTGAGGGATATGAAGCCTATTAATGTTTAGGATACCTTAAATAATTACTGAAAGATATGGAGCTAGGAATCACGGGGGATCAGCAGTTAATATCCCCTACCTGGTCTTTTTAAGATATTTTTTCGTGGATGTGTGATTTTTAATACCGATTTGCCCTGCGAGTCGGTATTTTTTTGTGTTTGGAGTTTTGCCCTGTCTTGTGATTGAATGGCTGCTGTAATTGTGTTAGAATTAAACTGATATTCTATGGCATCTACAATGGAAGATATTGCCCAGCTCAGGGTTAAGATACTGGGTGATGAGGCTGAAAGGAGTCTTGACTCTCTAAAAGGTGGCCTGAAAGATGTGAGGTCTGAGCTAACGCTCATGGAGGCTGACAATAAGAAAGGGACTGAGGTATGGAAAGAGGGGAAGCTGCTGGTTAGGGATATTACCAAGGAGCATAAGAAGCTGGCTGTTCAAATTGACATTAATAATGCTAGTTATAATGAGCTGGTGGCCAATAAACGCCAGCTTAATTCTGAACTCAATAAACTGAAGATAGGTTCTGCCGAATGGCTGGCTAAGATGAAGGAAATCCAGCCTGTGAATAAGAAAATTTCTGAGACTCGTGCTGAGGTGCGTGGATTAGGGAAAGATGCTAAGTCCACCGAATCTGCTTGGGGAAGTGTTAAAAAATGGATTATAGGGGCATTTGCGGTGCAGGCCATAATACAGTTTGGGAAGCAGATTATTGATTTTGGGAAGCAAGTGTTTGACCTGACCGGTAAGTTTGAGAAATATGATGTTATTCTTAAAAATACGCTAGGTAGCCAATCTGAGGCTGCTGCTGCTATGCGGATGATAAAGGAGGTGGCAGCTACTACACCTATAAGCGTAGATGAAATGACGGATAGTTTCATCAAATACGTGAATAGGGGTGTGAAGCCAACGATGGAAGAAATTAAGAAATTGGCGGACTTAGCAGCCAGCCAGGGCAAAGATTTTGACCAATTAACAGAGGCGGTACTAGATGCACAAATGGGCGAAGGGGAACGTCTGAAGGAGTTTGGTATAAGAATGCGAAAGAATGGAGATGATATCTCTTTAGCTTTTAAAGGACAAACGCAGCATGTAAAAAATAATGAAAAGGCTATTTATAATGCCATCGTGGCGATGGGAGCTTATAATGGTGTAGCGGGCATGACGTCTGAAGTCTCTAAAACACTAGAAGGCCGAGTTAGTAATTTGGGCGATGCTTGGGACTTTTTCAGAGTGGAGCTTGGCAATAAATTCAAGCCAGTTTTTCATAGTGTGATAGACCTTTTTGAGGGCAGTATTGAGATATTCAAGATAATGCTCTATCATATAGATAGGCTGAGTAAAATAGTGGGAATTGCTGTTACGTCTCTAATTGCGTATCAGGTGGCTATTCGTGCTAGTGCTGCTGCTGCTGCCCTGAAAAATGGCGTAATGAAACTGCAGCAGCTGCTTTATGGACAAGCACTACTAGCGAAAAGAGCTCTAACTACCGCTACTGTGGTGGAAACCGAGGCTACCCTAGTGGCTACTACAGCAGCAAAGGGATTTAATGCTGCCCTTAAAGCAAATCCGATAGGATTAATAATTACGATATTAACACTAGCGGTGACGGCTTATCAGGGATACAAGCTGGCGGTGGCGGAGTCTACTCGGGAGATGGACGACCTTAACAATAAAATAGCTGAGAGCCAAGCTCCTCTGAAGATGCAGCAAGAGGAATTTAACAATTTAGCTAAAACAGTGCTAAATGGGAATAACCCGCTGGAAGACAGGAAAACGGCTTTAGATGAGTTAATAAAGCTTTATCCTGATAACTTGAAAGGGATAACCGATTTGAAAACGGCTGAAAAAAAACTGTCTGGAGTTATAAGGTCCACCAATGCTGATTTTGTGGTGAGAGCAAAGTTGCTTGAAAACGAAGTAAGGCTTAGTCAAAATAATGCCGCTGCCACCAATGCTATTAAGGAAAAAATAAAGTTAGAAAAAGAACTTCTGGACGCCAGTACTAGACGAGTCACGATGGTTACTGGTACCGCTGGCATAGCACATACTTATAAAAGTGAGGCTGAAAACATTCAAAACCTTATAATAGCGAAAGATAAGCAGGTGCAGGGATTCTTAAAGGGGAATGCTGCCCTGGCTAAAAGTAGTGAGGAGCTTCTAAGTAAATTGAAGTTTCAGACTAAAGAGGAAGTGGAAGGGAATAAAGAAGTAACGATATCGACTGCGGCTGAACTAACTAAAAGAGCTGATGTAGAAAAGGAAACTACAGAAGATAGATCTGCAGCTGAAGTAAAAGCCAATGAGGCTTTAATAGCCAAGCTGGATGATATATGGGAGGAGAATATTGAAGATGATCTAGAACGGAATGAGGTGAGGCTGCTTAGGAAGTTTGAGGCGGAGGAAGAGGCTATTGAGAATAGTGTGGCCGCTGAAAGCGTGAAAACGGAACTTCTCAAGGCTCTTCGTGAAAAACTTATAGAGGATATAGAAGAGCTGGATGCTGACGAGGAGGATAGGAAAAAGAAAGACCGGGAAACACAGACTAAATTAATTAAGGAATGGAATAAAAAAGTAACAGACTGGACTTTTGAGCATAAAAAAGAGGAGCTGGAAGAGTTGATTGATGCTGAAAATAAAAACAATGAGAGGCGGTGGGCATTGCGTGAGCAATTATTAGAGTTGATTTATGATAAAGAGCTAGAGGAGATTGAGAAATGGAAAGTAGACCAACTAGCCGCTACGGAATTAACCGAGGCTCAAAGATCTGACATTATTACCGAGGCGAATAATAGGCAAATAGCCGCAAAAAAGGTGCTTAATAAGGGGCTTAACAATCTGGAAGGGGATAAACTGGAGGCCACTAGGGTCACGTTAGCAAAAGAGGCGGAATCCCGTAAGGAGGCTATGGATGCTGCTTTTACTTTACTTGGAAAGTTTTCTGAAGTCGCGACTGCTGAAATGGATAAGACAGGAAAGGCTGTGACAGATGGCATTACTACTGTCATCAAAAATCTATCTAAGGGTGATTACGTAGCGGCAATATTGAGTTTTGCTGTGGGGATCATGGAGGTAGTTAGTGCTAAACAGAAAGCACATTTTGAGGCCTTTGGAGCAGATTTTATGAGTATGTCAAGAGATTACGCAGGAAGACTTGATAAAGAACTTGTCGGGCTGGATTTACTGACAGACACAAAGAGCATGTTTGATGAGTTGTATGGTAAATTGGCTTTTCCTGATATAGACTTTGCCACCGAGATTGAAAATCAGCTTGCCAGGATTACTGAGATGTGGGATAAGTCCGATGGGCTAACGCGTGAGGGAGTAGCTACTCGTCCTTACGTACAGCTAATAGAGGAAGAAACTAAGTATGCTGAATTAGTTTTAGCCAACTATGAAACTAAACTGGCTGCTGAGAATAATTTCTTCAATCAAGCTATTTCCAACATTCAGGCCTTGTTTGATAAAGACATGCTGCTGAATAATCAAGCTTTTGATGCAGAGACTTTGGCGGTTAAGGAGAATCTGAGTCAGCAGCTACTTGCATTAATTACCAATGAAGATAGTAAACTATCCGTAACGGCAGAATATGCAGGAAAGCGGAGTAGTATCATGAAAACCTTCGCTTTGGCAGATGTGCAAATAACGGAGGGAATGGACCAGAGCCAAGTAGATGCAATTAATGCATCGATAGAAGCTAGGGCAAAAGCACTATCGACGCTTGAAAACTGGTATAATACTGAGCTAGATTTTATAGTTAACTCTGAAGGTCAGAAACGGAAAGAGTACAGCGAAACGGAAAGGCTTCGGAAAGAAGCAGATGAAAGAATTGCGGATCTGGCATTAAACAATCAGGTTAGGCAGATAGACCTGGAGAAGACAAAAAATGCAGACATAGAAGCTGAAAACAAACGGCATACAGACGAAGTAACCAGACTGGGTGTAGAGAAGGATAATGCTTTGGCTGCGAGTTTTGATCGTCTAAAGGATCTGATGATTGTTGGATATGAAGCTATTAGGGCTGCTGCTTATGCGGCTTGGTCGCAAGGAGTAATTACAGGTGAAAAGTTGAATGAGATTTATGCAACCTTGTCTCAGATATCAGGTATAAATTTGGGTATCCCTGTTGTTACAGGCCCTAGGGATAGGGATAGGGAGATCACTACTCCTTCTACTAGGGAAGGTGGCCCTAGAATGGCGGATGGTGGTATGATTCCTTATGGGCCTAGTCATAACGAAGGTGGGATAAGTCTTTGGGATAATAAACGTGGGACTCGTTTAGGTGAGATAGAAGGTGGTGAGCCGATACTGAGCCGAGTGACTTATGCGAATAATAGGCGGCTGATAGATGCACTACTCCACAGCTCCATGCACAAAAATGGTGCTAAAATCTATAAAGATGGTGGCCATTTAAATTATTTAACTGGCATTTCGACAGGCTCAATGACCGGTCGGGATGGGTCAGGAGCCACTAAGTCTGGTTATTATAAGGATGGAGGATTGGCAGCTGCTAATCCAAGTCGTATTAAAGACTTTGACAACTCTAATAATGCTATGGGAGAAGTTTTGCAATTGATTTCTCTCTCCAATGAAATTCTAAAGTCAATAGCCAATAAACCGTCTGGAATTTCATTGCATGATTTAAATGGTGCTTTGTATGCTCAGTTTGAGGCTGAAAGAAAGAGTGATTTATAGATGTTGGATTTAAACTAGATATAGATATGCACCAAATAATTATTGACGGAATGGAAGCTACCATTTCGCCTACGGAGGCTACTACGCTGGAGCGTTATAATCCGCTATTGGATTTTGATTCTGTTAGAGGTAGTAAGGTTTTAGATTTCACGCTTCCTCACTCAGCAATCAATAATAACATTTTTGGGCACTATGCTAATAATGCTGTTGGTTACAAGTTTAGAGACTATTTATGCGAGAAACGCATCAATGGACGAATGCTAGAGCGTGGCTATATCCAACTAAAAAACGTGGATGCTAATGGTTTTCAGGTATTCTATACACAGAATCTTGGTGAATTATTTGGTGATTTTCAAGAGACCAAACTGAATGAAATGGAGATGGGAAGCGAGGTTATTCCTGATCCTTTTGTGGCCGACCCTGACGTGGCTACTGCCAAGTTTGCTTTGCCGAAGATTGACAATGCTGCTTTTTATGGCAATGATGCTGCTGGATATAGCGGCTATGTTAATGACTTTAATGCCGGTGCTTATTTGGCTGGTCCCAAGACTCCAATGTTTTTTATGAGGTGGGTGTTTGAGAAAATTACAGAGCTGACTGGCGTGAGTTTTAGTGGTGATTTCTTTGACGATGCCAGTATGGAGCGGTTAATTATCTACAATACTTTCAGTCTTGATGGTGCTACTGATATCTATTACAAGAATCATCTGCCAGACTTAACAATTCCTGAACTTCTGAAGGAGCTGAGGAAATTATTCAATTTGGCTATTTGGGTGAATGTTTGGAATAAGGAGGTGAAGATTGATTTTGCTGACACGTATTTTAATCGTGAAGTGACCGTGGACTGGTCTAAAAAGTTTCCAGTTATTAACAACAAGGCTCCAGAACTTAATAATAGGCTAGACTTAGACTGGGGCTTGGATAAGAATGATGCATTAATGAAGGAGATCCCTACGGCCATGGCTGGCTATACTTCTAGCCAGATTCATGACCAGGAAGGTTTATTTTCTGTAAATTCTGTTTTCTCTACGCTAATGATGGAAGGCTCTGTTCCAAAAACCGAGCAAGTAGGTATTTCTGTTACCAATAAACAGAAAACCAATAGCTTTAGTCCTAGATTGCTTTTTTGGCATGGCGTGAGTGCTGACGTGCCGGTGGCCAGCTCTACGAGCCCTGCTGGTGTGGTTCTGAAATGGGAAGGTGTTGGAGGGCTATTAGAAACCTACTGGGAAAGCTACGAGGCCTTTAGGCGTAGGACTTATAAGGTGACTTTGCCTGCTAACTTAAACGCCTATGACCTATCTAGGATTAATATGCACCAGAAGGCTGGTGAACTAGTAAGTGTGCATGTACAAGGCAGTAATTACATAATAGGGAATCAGCGGATTACGCTGCAAAAAGAAGGGGCTCTGCCGATTATTGATTTATGGAGGATATAGGCGGGAATTTCTTCAACTTGGAATAGTCTGTAAACAGCCCTAAGTCTCTCAAATAAGTAGTGGTCATGATGACATTTCCATGACGACAATGCCTTCTGATCAGTTCAATGTCTTGGTATTCTTTCCAAAGTCGAATGACTCCAGTGTGTTTCCAGCCATAAAGGTCGTGGTCTGAGAGGCTAATCCTCTTCAATATTTTAACATACTTCCGATAAAAGAATTTAATGCCTACTGGCTTGGCTGCCGGTATTCCATCTATTCCAAAGATGTAATAGTCCGGTGGATAATTCCTAATGCCTCGTTCTTTGATAACCTGAGCCAACGGCTCAACTAGTTGTATGTGCTGACCTTTGCTGTTTTTGGCGAGGTTAGAGGGCACAAATAAGGTTTCGTCTGTAATGTGCTTTACTTGAAGGAAGCGGGTCTCAGAGTTTGGTCTGGTGGCTGTATAATAAATGGTTTTTATAAAAAAGTCTAACTGGTCATCTCCTACCCTTTCGAGTTCTTTAATCACGGCGTCTGCTTCCAGCTGTAGGTAGGCCTTGTATTTTTTTGACTCCGTGGTGAGGGTTTGGACTTCTAGGAATGGATTTGTCTTTAATGTGTCTGACCTTTTCATGTAGAATGAGAACAGTAGGCCGCAATTGTCACGCACGTTATTCTTGGTCCTATTCCCTAAGTCTGTGAGGCTGTCCATAAAGAGGTTTGCTTTGGCGATTGTGATCTTCTCTAATGGTGTGTCTAGGAATCCTTGACAATTGTGCATACTTTTACTGATGTAATGTTACAATAGTAAAACTACTAAGTATTGATGATTAAAGCAATGAGTTTAAATACGGAGCAGGTGAGTGGAAATACCCCTTCTGAGTACGATTTGGAGTTTGCACGTAAAGAATTTAAAGAACTATATGAGCCATTTAAGGGCAATAGGAATTTAATGAAGCTGATGGCTGCTGTGGACGACTTCTATAACAGTCGGGCTGGATTTCAGGAATTCGGTAATGTGAAAACAGGGCGGTCTTCTTTGGGCCCTACTAAAAGAGCGGCTTCAGTGATTACGAAAGTGAATGAAAGGAAGGCTGATAAGGTGACTTATAAAAAAACGAGAGCTAAAAACCAAAAGCTCCATGTCTAAAAAAAGAAAAACTATGGGAACGATAATGTTTTTGGGATTTTCTGGTCTGGTGGTGGCTATTGCGGCCACTTTGATTAAGAAAAGGATAGCCAAGAAGGCTGCTAAGCGTGACACTTATGATACTAGAAATTACAAATCATGGAAGGAATGAGAGCAACAAATGAGACACCCTGCCCTAAAGTGGCGGTAATCACAAGGGCGAATGCGGAAATGTTCCTTCAGTATTTAGGGCCACTTTATTTTCGAAATAGTAGCAAAATGAGTTTGACCTTGACAGCTTCAGCTGTGGAGTCATTACTAGTGCAGACAAACTCCATTTGTCTAGCCAAAGAAGTTAATGTTTTGGTGAGCCTAAAGGCTGATCAAGCGAATGCGATGATAGAATTATTGGGATTTTATCAAAATTACTGGGCTGAGAATAACCGATTAGCTAAAACCCTTGATGATAAGCAACGTAAGGCTATTCAGGATGTGTTTTTATTGGCTGAAGAATTAATGGAGGAGTTTAAGAAGTGTATCCAAACAGCTTCGAAATCACCAATAACTGATTTGAAATCATGACGCCACCACAACGTCTGAAAAAGTCATTTAAACTAGGCACTGCTGTCATTATTGGCATGGCAACCTTGGTTAATGGCTGGCTGATATATGTATTTTTCCTAGGACTTAAAGAATTTTTCAAATGACTAAAAAAGAACTTAAAGCAGCCATAGTGGCTGGTGAAATAGACCTAACAGATGTAGATAATGGCATTTATAAAGCACATGTGGAAATGCACATTGCTTATCTGGAGCAGAAACAATTTTTCGCGGAGCAGCATCAAGTGCAAGCTATTGGTGAAGAGATAGACGAATGGAAGAGTTTATTGCCAACTAAGGAGAGTAGAGAAATTAAACGCAAGAAGACTTATAGTCGAAAGTTTAGCATTTATCCTAAGTAGTTTTTATAAGCAGGCCCCTCAATAAAATAACAACACTTTCCCAATTTTTAAAGCTTAGAATTAATGCAAGACTTCAATATCACGCCCCAAATGGTTTTTGACCAGACCAATGGAGGATTAGATATTATAGAAAAATACTGCCCTGGAGCGGAAAGTGCCTTTAAAAACAAGAAGCACTTCAAGCAGAGGGAAGAGAGCACGAGTAGCAGCTTTATTACTTTCTATGAAGGTATTTTCTGGATAAAGGATTTTGGCGATTCTAAGAAAGCCCAAACAGCTATCCAGCTAGTAATGGAAGAGGAAGGACTTGGATTTAAGGAAACCCTTAACCTACTGGTAGCAGACTTTAATCTGGAAACCAATGATACTACCGCCAAGCAAAAATCTCAATACGAATACAAGCAGACAGATGCGGCTGATGATGAAAACCATGGCGACATAGACTTCAAGGTTAAGGACTGGGATATGAAAACGCTTCAAACAGTTTTTGCGAGAACGGTATGGTCTAGGCTAAAAACTATTGGGCGTGTGGCTGCGGAAAACGGGCAACTAGAGGCTAAAAGTGATGAAGTGGCTTTAAGAAATGCTACGGAGATATGCAAGAAGTACGGTTTTCTGAGTTTAAAGAATTACTCTCTGGTGACTAGAAATAAGAAAGCACCTGGACTGATCAAACATCTTTACACGGCCACAGACACCTACCCAATGATGCTGTGGGAGGCTGGCAAATGGCAGAAAATTTACAAGCCAAAAGAGCGTGACAAAAAATATAGATTCCTGATTAATGGCACTAAGACTCGTGTAATGTTTGGTTTTGCCCAGGCTAGTAAAAAACTGCAAGAAGAGATTGACTCTGAACTGGTACTGTCCAAGGTAGATTCTGAGGATCCGAAAGCGAAAGAGATTCAAAAGAAGAAGCTGGACGAAATTATCATTGTAAGTGGCGGCTCTGATGCTATGAATATTGCTGGATGTGGCTACGCTCCTATTTGGTTTGATAATGAAATGTTTAATCTGACTTCTTCTGAATATGCGAAATTATTTAGTATTGCTCATAGGGTGTATTATCTGCCTGATATTGATGCTAGTGGTGTGCGTGAAGCCATCAAAATGGGTAAGGAATATCTTAATATAGAACTGATTTTCTTACCTAATAACCTTAGTCAAGAGTTTGATTTTAGAGGAAACAGCTGTAAAGATGTACGTGACTTCTTTAGAACGCATACCCCTAAGAATTTTGAGAACTTAATTTATGATGCTAAGCCGCTCCGATTTTGGGAGGTGAGCATTAAGAAGGTTAAGGGCGAAGAGGTTTTAATGAAAGGCCAAAAACAATATCAATTCACGCCTGACCCGGAACTAATCACCAACTTTTTATTCCGTGATGGATTTTGTCAGCTGCCTATGGAGTCTGACAAGCGTGGGTACGCTATTGTGCATAGAGATAGAAATGTGGTGAAGCAAGATGTTTCTTTCAATATTATTCAGAAGCACATTAAGGCCTTTCTAAAAACAGATCCAGTTATGCGATTGGTGAAACATGGAGCTAGGCAGCTGGCCAATGCGTTTAACAAGTCGCCTAATTTTGGCCCATCTATTATGGAGCTTTTGCCAGAACTGAATCTGGAATTTAAAAGTCACGCTAAGAGCTTCCAGTATATGTTTTTTGAGCAGAAAGCGTGGAAGATATTTTCTGACAAAATAGAGGTAATGAAGCTGGAGCACTGCCCGGTAAATGTCTGGGAAGATGAAAGACTGACCGGCAACACGAAACTAGCTGAGCCTCCTTTTACCATCACAAAAAAGGACGATGAAACTTATGATATTGAAATACATGAGAAGGATAATATGTATTTGAATTTTCTAATCCAGACTTCTAGGATTCATTGGCAAGCGGAGCTAGAGATAAAATTGGATGAACTAGGCAAAAAAGAGCAAGAGGCATATTTAAAGGATCATGCATTCAGTATAGATGGCCCGCTATTAGATGCTGAGCAGATTTATGAACAAAAAATGGTATTGATCTCTAAACTGGTAGCTATTGGTTACTTAATGCATCGTCATAAAGATAAGTCTGAGGCTTATTGCATTTGGGGCACGGATCATTCTGGTGAGCAAACAACCGAAGAGAGTAAATCTCATGGTGGTACGGGTAAGTCTATTGCTTTTGATATGCTAACAAAATATATGAAGGCTCACCAGCTGGATGGGCAGCAAGATGATGTGATGAAGGATAAATTTAACTTGGAAGGCACTACCAAGCATACCAAACTTATATATGTGGATGATGCTGGTAAGTATTTTCAGTTTGAAAGGTTTTTTGCCATTGTCACCACTTTTACAATGGTGTGGGTGAAAGGTACTGCCGGCTATGTGCTCCAGTTTCCAGACTCCCCTAAACTGGCTATCACTTCTAACCTACCACCAAAGAAAAATGATACATCCACTAGGCGTAGAATGTGGTTTCTGTCTTTTGGTAATTATTATCATAAGAATGTAAGTGGAGACTTTAGAGAGGACAGAACGCCAAAGGACGACTTTAATATGGAGCTTTTTGGTGAAGATTATCCGCAAACCCAATGGGATAAAACACACAATCTGATGGCTAGGTGCATTCAGAACTGGCTAAAATTTGGCAAGGTGAATAGCATAGAGGATTCTATCATTAAGAACATCTTGCTGAACAGCATGACGCTCAATTTCAAGTCTTGGGCAGATGAAATGTTTCATCCTGACAATGGCCGCAGAGATACCGACGTACAGCGTACACCGTTGTTTGCGGATTATCAGAAAAAGACGTCTTATAAAGTGAGCCCTCAGGTGTTTATGGATAGGATAGGTATGTGGTGTGAGTTTTATGAATTCGTGCTTAATCCTAAACAGATGCGTGGCAAAGATGGCCGAATCATGAAACACGTAGAGAAGGAGGAATTGATAAATGGCCAGTTTGTGAGAACGCCTGTTTTTGGCCAGCCTAATGTTTTTGAGAAAGGAACACGTGAGTGTATTTATATAGATACTGGTGTTTTGGGTGCCGCCCAAGCTGACAGTGATGCTCTGAGAGACCCTGACAGCGGCGTGCCCAAAGAGTTGAACGCTGAGGAAGTAGATTTTTAAACTAGATATAGAGAAAAATGGAAAACCAAAAAGATGTACTACCTGTGCTTTTAGTTAATAAGACTACAGGTGATGTGTATGAGCACTTGAAGGATCATGATTTCATGAATCTTACTAGCCGCAAAATTGGTACACTAAAACCTGAATCGGCAAAAAAAAGTCTGGTGATGCCAATCCGGCTTAACTATCTGGCAGATAAAAACAGGGCAGTGCTGGAACTGATAAGGACTTTTGGACTGAGTGTGGCGGTGCCATTGAACTGTTAATCATGGGCAGACAACTAGACATTGACGAGCCTCATATAGTTTATAAAGCTGCTGATATTGCTTTTGACCTTAGTGTTTCTCAGGATTTAAGCAAAGCCGTAAACGGCAATAAAGCAGCCGATAGGCGAAGTAGGAAGGCTTTTTTGGAACTTCAAAAAGCCTGTAAGACTGCAAGACTGGAATTAATGAAAATTATAAATAAGGAACAATGAGTGGAATGATGAACAAGGCCGAAACGCTTGCTTTTAGCTTCAAACAGAGCAAAATAGCTGGATTATTTCTATGCGAGAGTAAGAAAGTGATCAAGAATGATTTGACAATTAGAGTGCAAGGAGAGCGTAAAGTGCTCTTGAATTTGCTGGCTAATGCCATGGCACGTGAGCCATTATTAAAGTCGCTACTGGAAGAGAGTCTTGCGGCTTACGAGAAAGGCCCTATTGGTAAAAATAATCCAAAATTGAATGGATTTACCAAACCAAAAAAGGAAGGAGGTGGAGATGACTGATTTTGAATTTAGCGAGGGAGATACTCAGGTATTCGTGGAGTATGAAAGGCGGGCAAGAACAGTGAGCATTTGGGTGAATGAAAGGTTTCGTGATGGCGACTATAATATTCACTTTGATAAAGATGGGGCTTTAACAAAGACTCTCATGAGTCCAGGCACTGTTGGTGATGATGTGCCATTCTTAATACTCCCCTACCCATTAGATAGAATTATTTTCAAGGCCATGGCCACTTACCTAGATAGTGCAGGAATTAAGGTAGAAAACAAGCACAAAATAGAAGGTGAGCTGGAGGCTCAAACAAAACACTTGGATGACATGAGAGCGATAGTCAAAGACTTGATTTTCCCTCTTACCAGGCAAACGAGTAGTATCAATTTTTTAACTAATAACAATTAATAATTATGGATTTAATCAATGAGTTACAAGCGGTTTTAGATGCAGCCAAAGTGGATGCTGCTAAGTTTTATGAGAAGGGAAACAGCAATGCAGGGACTAGGGTAAGATTAGCGATGCAAGCTTTGAAAGTGAAGGCTCAGGAAGTTAGGACTTCTGTTACCGAGCGTAAAAACGCTAAAGCCTGAAGGGTATGCGGTCATAGATGTTGCAGGCTCCGAGAGAGAGCCTGCATCACTAAAGGCTGTGATCACTCAATAATAACTAAATGAAAACGATGAAAGACTTTATAATAAAATACAAAAAATCAACTGGTGAGATAAGAAGCTTCAAAGCTTTTGCGGTGGCTCATAGGGGAATAGCTGAGGGGCTGTGCAGGGCTTATCTGGATGCCAGACAAATAGCTGCCATTATATTGCCACAGGCACCTCAAAAACATAGACCATCATGACGGACAATTTCAAAACATGGGCGGATATGACTTTTATAGGCAGCAAGGGGCGGGCTGATGAATTTGTGCAGCTGTCTCCTATTTATGCAGACTATATAGAATTTACGGGAGGATTTTTGCCTTTAGATTCTTTTAAGTGGGCATTGGATGAGTGGTGTGAAGATCAGGGTTTTGAAATGAATCCAGATCGGTTTATTAATGCAAAATTCAATCGTATAATGCTTACAGTTAATGTAGAGATTTTAGCTGGTGGGTTTATTGTGAAATCTAAAAACGAGCATGGGCAGCTTATTAGCTGCATGCGTGAGTGTATTTATGTACAAACTAAGGCTCCTAAGGTATGTGGGCATGAGTGCTGCGTGCTGAGGAGCAGAAAGTGCATCTCAAAGGGCTGTAATCAAAGCCAAGTGCAGATGGGCCAATTAACTAATAAATTAATCTAAAAACGATATGGAAATAAATCCAAAAAGCACCTATTTTATTGAGGTGGATAGGCTGGGGAGAAAAATAGACACCTTTATGGCTAAGGCTAAGGAGGTGGATGGGCTGGGGAGAAAAATAGACATCTTTGTGGCTAAGGCTCAGGACTTGGCTATGCTCCACCACAGGAGGACCTGCAAAGGTAGTACTATCGCAAATATTGCAGAGCACTTGACAAGTGATATTGATACGCTCAAAAAAAGAATGCAGGTCACTAAAAAATACCAAAAATACCCTACAGTGCTTAAAAGTGACTTAAGCGACCTGTGTTACAAAATGCCGGGTGTAGTTAAAGTTACTTTTAAACTTATAAACAAAAACGATGGAGAAATTACTTATTGAGCTTTCTGTGTCCCTGAATGCAGAAACGGATAGACTTAAAAACACTGAGGCAGAGAAAGGGCAACTCACATTAATACAGCTCACCAGATTGGGAGCTTCTGTAGACACTGCTATTCGTGAATTAAATAGAAAAATAACTCCGGTGACGAAGAAAAAGGAGGATAAAAATGGGTGATTTTTTATTCACGCTATTGGGATTTACGGCTGGTGTGGCGGATGTATGGCTAAATAACTTTAACAATGAAATATAATATCATATATGTAGATCCTCCATGGGGTTTTAAGAATAAAAAAACGGGTGGCTCTCTTAAAAGTGGGGCCGCTGCACATTACAAAACCATGAGCATAAAAGAGATGATGGTGCTGGATATAGGGGCTATTGCGGCGGATGATTGTGTGCTTTTTATGTGGTGGGTGGGCAGCCAGCCTGCAGAGGCCCTGAGCTTGGTGACCGCATGGGGTTTTAAGCTTAAAACCATGACGGGCTTTGTGTGGGTGAAGAGAACAAAGCTCTGGAAATTGTTTTTTGGTATGGGATTCTGGACTAGAGCAGGCTCTGAGTGCATGCTGATAGGTATAAAAGGAAAGCCTAAAAGAATAAACGCTGGTATAAGATCGGTGGTAGAGGCTGAGGCCACAATGCACTCCAAAAAGCCTGATGTTTTTGCTGAGCAGATAGTCTCCCTGATGGGAGATTTGCCAAGGGTAGAGTTATTTGCAAGGGATATTAAACCTGGCTGGGCCAGCTGGGGTAATGAGGTGCTGTGTGATATTGAGATAAAATGAATTACTAAAATAATAAAAAATAAAGCCTTATCATTATGAACGACTCAGTAAATAACCCATCACATTATACCGATGGAAAAATTGAAGTAATTGATTTTATTGAAGATAAAAAACTTGGGTTTTGTCTTGGAAATACAGTAAAATATATTTCTAGGGCAGGTAAAAAAGACTCAGCTAAAACTATCGAAGACTTAGAAAAGGCGAAATGGTATTTAGAAAGAGAAATTGTCAAGTTTCGGGGTATTTCTCGCAATGACGACCTTGTAAACAGCTCGAAACATTAAATAATAAACAAATTTAAAAATATGAAAATACTTTGGTTAGATGATTTGAGAAATCCTTTTTTAAATTTAGAAGGTAGAGTTCCAAAAGTTGAAGGGATTATTATTTGGGTTTTAAATTACTTAGAATTTAAAATGTGGATAGAAAAAAACGGACTTCCTGACATTATCAGTTTTGACCATGATTTAGCTTTTGAACATTATACGCCAAACCATTTATGGACAGATTACCAGCTTTCAAAAGAACATCAAGATGATCAAAACTACAAAGAGCAAACAGGATTAGATTGTGCAAAATGGCTTTGTGATTATTGCCAAGAAAATGATAAAGATATTCCTAAGTACTTTATACATTCAGCGAATCCAGTTGGTGCGGACAATATAAATTATTACTTAATCAATTTTAGTAAGCATTGCAGATAACGAATGGATATGGTGTGTGGCTCTGCAATAAATGCCACTAATTTAATAGTGGCCGATAAAAGTTTGAATAATGAAAGATACTAAAAAACAAGAACAGCCATACACTATGTCTGGTGTTATGTGGCGTTCTTCTTCTGTAATACTTATACCTATAGTCTTTTTTGTTCTATTAATCGTAAGACCTATAAAATGGTTATTTACTGGGCACTATTACCCTAAAGACTCACAAAAAGTAAAAAAGACTATACTCTACAAGTGGATATTAAAAACTGGCTTAGGTTGGTTTCGTTAAATGCCTCATAACGTTGAGTATAAGAGCCGTTTTTTCTATGGCTTTTATACCGTGTTATGCGTATGTGCCGACTTATTTACGATGAAGCTCAATTGAAATACTAAACAGAAAAACAAAAAGAAAAAAAGTGATGGCAGAAATTAATTTTTATAATATAGATTGTATTGAGTTTATGAAAACCAAACCCGATAACTACTATGATTTAGCTATTGTTGACCCTCCTTATGGAATTGGCTTTAGTGATTATGAACGTGTATCTAGTGGTGTGAAAGTAAAAGAACGCTATACAAAAAACGGAAAAAAGGATTGGGACAAAGGAATACCAAACGATGAATATTTTGAACAACTATTTAGAGTAAGTAAAAGCCAAATTATTTGGGGTGGCAATTACTTTAATTTACCACCTACCCAATGCTTCATTTTTTGGTATAAACAAAACCCTGTGCCAAATTTTGCGGATGGGGAACTTGCTTGGACTTCATTTAAAAAACCTGCCGTGTGTATTGATTACCGATATTATGGAAATTTGCAAGGCAAAACAAGTGTAACAGATGAAAAGATACACCCAACGCAAAAGCCGATTGATTTGTATAGAAATATATTAAGCAAGTTTGCAGAAAAAGGAATGAAAATACTTGATACACACGGTGGCAGTATGACTATTGCACGGGCTTGTGATAAAGAGGGTTTTGATTTAGATATTTGCGAAATAGACACGGAATACTTTAATAAAGGAATAAAGAAATACCATGAATTTAAACAACAAATTACAATGTTCTAAAAGTGCGGTGGCTTTTTTCTTTTTGTTTTTCCTTCACGGAACTTCAATTGGAAACGGTCAGCAAGGCATTACGCATAACGAATTGTATATGATTAAGCGATAGCGACCCTTTTTAGGGTTAATTATATACGGTGTTAACTGCTGTGCGAATTAATAATAATAAAAATATATAGATATGAAAACACTTTGGTTAGATGACTTACGTAACCCTTATATTGATTTAGAGGGGAGAGTGCCAAAAGAAAATGGAATAGTAGAATGGGTTTTAAACTATGAACAATTTACACAATGGATTGAAAAGTTTGGACTACCTAAAATTATTTCTTTTGACCACGATTTAGCAGATGAACATTACACACCTGAAGAATACTGGCACGATTACCAAGTTAGTAAAGAATACCAAGATGCTCAAACCTACCAAGAGAAAACAGGAATGGACTGTGCTAAATGGCTTGTAGATTATTGTATAGATAATAATGTTGAACTACCTAAATTTTATGTTCATTCTGCTAATCCAGTAGGTGCAGACAATATAAGGGGGTTATTAAACAATTACCTAAAGCATTGCAGTTAACGTTTTGGCTATGCGTTCGGTTTGCTTTTCGCAAACTGACGTATAGGTGGTGTTAGGCTTATGTACGGATCAATTAAATATAAAATTTAAACAAATGAGAGAAATAAAATTTAGAGCAAAAACAGTAAACACAGGCGAAATAGTTGAAAGTATGACTATTGCACAAGGCACTATTAAAAGAAAGCGTGATGACTACTTCTTTGAAATAGAACCGAGTAAATATGTAGGTGTAGTTGCTGAAACTATTGGGCAGTTCACAGGATTCAGAGACAAAAATGGAAATGAAATATTTGAAGGCGATGACTTAACTGATGTAGGTGAAACTAATGAAGGTAAAATAAACAGCAAAAACAAAGTATTCTGGAATGAACCAACAGGAAGTTGGCATTTAGATAACTCTTTTGAACAAGACCAAACGATTAGCACAGATTTGTGGCTTGAATTGCACGATTTTGAATATGAAATACTAACGTAGTATTAAGCCTAACGTTTAGTATATGAAAAGTAGGCGATTTCGAAGCACTAAACTTTCAGTTAAGCACAAAGTTTGATACGAGCCCAAACCCTTGAATTTATTACTGTTTCGCCTATTTTTTATATACATTGTTGTGTTTTCGTACTTTATTTTTCGTTCTGTTTGTAGCGTTGGCAAAGACATACTCTTTTGCAATTTTTGGCGTAGCGTTGGCTGGCGCGAATTGCAAATGTGTATGGCTTTAAGCGTTGGCATTTTCTATTATTTTTATTTCATCCTCTGTCAAATTGTAAAGTTTATAAACAGATTTTTGAATTTCATTTTTAACTTTTTCTTCTGCTATTGAATTTTCATCAGCAATTGCAATCATCAAATCTTGAACTAAAGTTGAAATTACATTGTAATCTAAATTTATTTTTATAGGCAATAGACTAACAGGTCCAGGATAATATTCATAACGATAATCCATTAATTTACCATAACTTTTAAAATAGAAGTCCAGCACATTAGAATTCAATACGCCAAGTAGAAAATATAAATCAATTTTATCCGTCCATTCATTTTTGATTTTAACAATTGTCGTGTCAGCACTTGAATAAGTACCATTTAGGTCTAATGCAAATGTGTTGAATGGAGCTTTAAAACGACATAATAATTTTGGACTATCAAATAATTCATTATTTCTTGACCATTGAAGGTCGAACCATCTAATTACACCAGATTTTGCCTCTCTACGGTTAGAAAGCTTAATTCTTTCAGGCTCTAACCTTTCAATAAATTTTGGGTAATCATTTATTGATTCAATGTTATTAGCATAGACTAGTTCTCTTTCCTCAACTGGCTTAAGTATATATTGTTGAATATCACCAACTTTCACCCAAGTTTTCACTAATTCACGTGGCATATAGTCAAAAGTACCTTTTGTGCCGACAAATGCTCTGTCTCTTCCAGTTACAATACCTTGTTTGCATTCAGCAATTTCATCTAGAAGAATTGAATTTAGACGAATTTTATCTAAAAGGTCAGACTCAATTTCTGATTTTAGAATCCAAGATTTTTTATTTAATAGTTTGTTATTTGGAATTTGTAGGTTTTTATAGTCCTCAAGATTTACACTAGTTATTTTCTTGTCTTCTATGGATTTATAATTGAATGTATTATTTATATTTGGTATGTTTTTCTTTAAAGATAATATTGCCGTTTTTATTCCAACTCCATCAAAAATTGTTACGTTTTTAAAGTCAATTATTTCTAAAAGTGTTGTATCACTAGAAATTTTGTTTCTCAATTTTTCTGCAAATTCTGCTTCTATCCAATACCTCGAGGTAATGTTTGAAAAGACACCGTTTTTCTTAAGAAGTTCAATTCCGTGGACAAAAAAGAAATAATAAATATCACTTTTACCATCATATATTTCTGTAAATCTACCAGATAGGTATCTTCTAAATTCTTTACTATACATTTTGAAATTTAGATAAGGTGGATTTCCAATTATAGCATCAAAGCCAACAAAATCACCATCATCATTTAAAACTTCTGGAAATTCAAAACGCCATTCAAAAGCTTCTTCAAAGATTTTGTTGTTTTTTATCTCTTCAATTATGGTTTCTAACTTTTTAGAATCCTCTGTCAGTTTTTTTAGTTTTTTATTCCAAGCTGTTTTTTCTCTTTTGGTCAACTCAAACATTTGCGTTTGATTGGTCATTCCAAAAATTTCACCTTTTAATTTATTAAGTTTTTTAACTTTTGGGTCGTTCAAAGATATTTCACTTCTAAAGTCCTTTTTAATATCGTCTATCAGTTTTTCCATTTCTCGTTTTTGCTCTTTGTTTTGAGCATTACGATAAGTGTCAACTGCTATTCTATAACTATCAATAGACCATTTACTACTTTTTAAAGCTTTCTTAAGGTCAGCATCTAATTCAAAGCGACTAATAAGAGAATTACCGCATTTGATATTTATGTCAATGTTAGGAAGTGTTTCTAGTTCACTTTCATTTTTGTAGTATGCGTTTTTAAGTAACTCAATCCAAAGACGTAATCGACAAATTTTTACTGAATTTGGGTTAATATCTACGCCAAATAAACAGTTTTCAATTATGGTTTGCTTTTCGTGAAATAATGTTTCTTGTATTCGTTGACTTTCTTTATTTGTTGGATTGTATTCAAACAATTCTCCATCTTCGTCAGTTACAATCAATTCATCATTAACAACTTCAAATTGGTATTCTTTCAGTCGTTTACCATCTCTATCTTGTAAAATTTTAAGGTCGTTTTTAATGGCAATCATTTCATTAAGTGCAGAAACTAAAAAGTGTCCTGAACCAACTGCTGGGTCGCAAATTTTTAAACTGTTTATAATGTTATTTGCTTCTTTTCTGTCTTCAATTTTATCATAAAGTGAAATTATGTCTTTACAGTTCCAATCTTTAGTTTCATTGAATTTTTGAATAACCGCTTTTCTAATGGTTTCACGACACATATACATTGTGATAAAACCTGGTGTAAAAAATGAGCCATCTTTGTAACCATTAATTTTTTCGAAAATCAGACCAAGAACAGAAGCATTTATTAAGGTTTTATTGTCTTCTTGAATTTCCTCTTTTCCTTCACTACTAAAGTCGTAAGCATTTAGAAATTCAAATAGATATTCAAGAGCATTTAAATTTCCTGTTCGTTTTTTTCCGCTCTCGCTTTTTAAAACGGTTGAGGAATAAATAGGAATTGTCTTATCGTCTCGTAAATTGCTTATGAATAACGTTCCGTGTTCAATTCCTGTTGGCTCGAAAAGTGAGCTGTTTAAGTAAGGAACTTTTGAAAAAAGTTCTGTTACATCTTCGTTTCTTTCTGATTGTTGTTTCGCTAAAACTTGAAAGAAAAGACTGTTTAAATCATCATAATTTTGAATTTTATCAATACTTAAAAATTCATAGGATTTGTCTCCTTTATGATAGGTTTTTAATTGAGCTTCCAAAAGTTTAAGAAACAGAATTCTATTAATCCAAGTAATGCTTAATTCAAGTCCAACATTAAATAAACGCTCTTCTTGAGTTGTTCCAAAATGGCTAGGATTGTCAAGTCTATTTATTTTATCTAAACTGTCAAGTTGGATTATGGCATTTTCAAGAAACGAACCTGTGTTTCTTTCTCCTTTTTTGTTTCGTTCAATTAATTTTTTGCTTTTGTCTTTGGTTTCTATAAGTCCAATAATGTGTAGTAATTCGCCATAAAATCTTTTGTCAAGGCTATTGCTATCATTCGCAAAAGGAAGTTTTAATAAATGCTCTGGTGAAAGCAACTTAAAAAGGGAAATAAGTTTGTTGTCGTCTTTTGGATTGTCATTACGAAGTGGTTTTTCGTATTCTCGAATATCGAAAAACGTAAATTCAATATCGTTCTTTAAACTATTGACAAAAGGCTCTGCAATTTCCTTGTAGAAAAAATCAGTTGTTTTTCCTGCTAATCTTCCATTTTCAAAATCGTTGAATTGTTTAACTAATCCTTTGTTTTGAGCAAACTGCTTTTCAAATACGTTGGAATCAAAAATGAACCATTCGTTTATGTTAGTAGCAACTAAATATTTTATTTCGAGGTTTTTATGAGTAATTCGTTCTCTTAAATAGTAGAGAACCAATTCTTGAAATGCTTTGACATTGATTTTTTCTTTTGTCAGCATTTCCGCTTTGTTAGTTGGTTTTTTAGCTTCAATGATTACTCCAACTGTGCTTTTTGCTTTATTTCCGTTATGGATTACAAGGTCGTTTCGACCTTTTGTGTTTATAAAATGGTTGTTCTTGTAATAAGTGTCTTTTAGAAAGTCAGAAACTAGGTTTTTGTGAAATTCTTCAGATTCAGTATCATTGGTTCGGTCGAGTAGTTCAATCAAATTTGTCTTGAAACTTTCAATTTCCGTTCTGTTCGGTTTTATTTTCAAAAAGGCTTTGTTAATTGCCTTTCTTGGTTTCAAGATTTTTAATTCCATATAATTTATTTTCTCTGTCAGTTTTTAAATTTAATTCTTTCTTCTCAATATCATTCGAGCGTTGGCAAAAAACAGCTCTTTTGGTTTTTCAGCGTTGGCTTTCGTGTCGGCAAAAACCAAATGTGCTGTTTGTGCGGCTGGCTTTTTTCGGTATGAAACACAACGTTTAGGGTATGGTGTCGTTGCGACCTTACTACACGAACTTAATTAATAATAAACAACTTTGAATTATGAATACAGATAGCAAAAAAGAACAAAACGAGCAATGCACTATACCAAGTGTTGGTAGTAGTGCGACTCCTGAAATAGTAGAAAAGTTAGTTGATTTTTTTCAATTTTGGCAAAACCCTGACAGATTAGAAAGCGATAGCTTCCCTATTAAAGAATTTCAATTGCAAATTTATTCACCTTCTATTGATTTTATTTTTAAATGGCGTGTAAAAAAAGAAGATGTTATTGCTGCTGCTAAATTTATAGATGTAAAATTGAAAAAAAATCAACGGATATTGCCTATGTCTTTAGGTGAGTACAATATTGAATTAGAGTATTAGCATTGCTACCAACGCTGAGTGTAAGCGGTCGTTTTAATGCCGTTTTACACATTGTTAGGCACTTTTAAAAATACGGATTAAATGGAAGGAATAAACTTAATACACGGAGATAGCTTACAAGCGTTAAAAGGCTATGCGGATAATCATTTTGATTGGGCTATTGTAGACCCACCTTATGGTATTGATATTGCTAAATGGGATGCAATAGAAATGCGACCTAAAAAAGAATATTGGAGCGAACTATTTAGGGTGGCTAAAAATCAAATTGTGTGGGGTGGAAATTACTTTACTGATTTTTTGCCTGTGAGTAGGGGTTGGCTTTGTTGGGACAAATCTGTTATTGAAGCAGGATATTTAGGAAAAAGGGACTATGACAATTTTGAACTTGCTTGGATTAGTAAAGATATTAAAACTAAAATGATTAGGTTTTCTGATATTGGAAATATGAGTGGTTTTAATGGCAAGTTAAAAGTAGATTACACATTTAAAGGCAAAATACATCCTACTCAAAAACATAAAAATTTGTACAAATGGCTTTTGGAAACGTACACAAACGAGGGCGATTTGATTTTAGACACACATTTAGGAAGTGGAAGTATAGCCATAGCTTGCCACTATATGAAACGCAACTTAATAGGATATGAAATTGATAAAGAATATTACGATGCAGCTTGTAAGCGATTTAAAGAACAAACATCACAGCAATCACTATGGTAGTATTTTTTATTGTGCCTAACACCAAGATTTACGTAGGCCGTTAGGCTTGCGTAAATTGGCTGTTATAAGGCGTTTTAATGCCTTGATGTTATCCAGCTGTGGCTCACCGAGTCACAGCTTTTTTTATGCCTGGACTATATCCTGAAAGAAGCCAAGCCCGCCCCGCCCCAATATTAATATTGTACTAATGCAGATATCTGGCTTTGCCAGATATTCCGAATATAAACCGCCTCCTTTTTGCCGAATCATTCCCCCTACCCCCTTTATTTATTTAAAAATGAGTTTTTTCTGTAAGACTGTAATTTGGGGGAGGCGGAAGGTTGTAATGCTCTGAAAGCCTGCTATTTAACTATCTTACAGATATTTTTTCTATTTGTAAGAAAGAAGTCTTTATAACAGAACTCTGTAATAATAGGCCTCTCATTTTCTTCCAGAATACAGTCTTACAGAATATTACAGAAATTTGGAGCCTTCTTACAAATGTACCTTTGGGTTAAGGTGCTGATAATCAGTTAATAATTCAGTCTTACAGAATTACAGCGAAATGGAAGTCAAACCAGAATCATTTCACTTTCAGTTCATCCGTTGAGGTGTCTGCTTTATTCAAAAATCGAAAAGGGATTACATGATGCATGGGTTTAGGTTCTTGGAATAGTGCACCTCAACCCTGCCCTCTCCAAAAAGAGGCGGAGCTATTTATGTGCAGACGTTACTAACAAATCTGTGTAAGTATGTAAGTGTGTCATGTTTAAGGGTTTTGCCCTCTGAAATGACAAGATTTCATATCTTTGGTAAAACCAATCATTTTGAAATGCAGTCCAGAATCATTGAAATTCCACTTCGCCCAGTTGTAAAAAAATACTACCAGCATTTTTCAAATTTGGGGCCTAAGCCAATTATTGAAAAAAGGCACTGGCTCGGGCGGCATATTTGCTCCATTGTGAGCTTTCATCCTTTAGACAGAGAGGATTTGCCGGTGGAGTACACCGAAGGAAATATGGATAGGCTGGAAACCTTGGCTATAGAAGTTACTTTTCCTTTAAAAACGGATCATCTGTCACCGCATCATCTTTATGCGATAGGTGCCAGCTGTGATTCTATGTTTGAAATAGCTGTGATGAATTATTGCCGAGGGCGTTTTGCTTTCTCGGTAAATTATTCTGCGGCTATTTCTGAATTTTTTAGACGTTATGACCTCTACAGTGTTGATTATTCTGAAGACCACTTTAGAAAATTTATCCATAAAAAATATGGTGCCAATATTCAGGCCGAAATTGATGCTTTCAATGAGATGAAAAGAGCTGATTTACAGGCTATAGCAGCCCAATAATAAAGTTTGTTCCGAAATCGCGAAAGTTTTGTCCTACCACTTCCCTACCTCTAGACTTTGTTCCTTTTCATTGGTTGTGCTTATTTATTGCTTTGTGTATGCTGGAAATTCATCAGAAAACAAATTTGCCGGGGATAGCCTCATTGAGCATTATTGCCGATAGGGATTTTGACGAAAACGGCGAAGCTCTGATCGAAGCCTTTACAGAGGATCTGCTTTTTAGCCACCGAAGTTGCGTGCTGGATATTTCACAATTGGCAAATTCTAACGGTACCGCTTGGCAGGCTGCTATAAATATGCGGATGCCAATGATCTCCACCAACCTTCAAGATTTCCTATTGAAATACAGTGAAATGAGATGGGTGGTGCTGGTGAAAGATTTCAACGATTACTCCTATATAATAGGTGAACCGAAAAATGGTGCTCGCTTAACGGTGAGTATGAGTACTGGTGGAGAGCAGAACAGCAGTGACTTTAGCTTTTCTGCCATGAGTCTCCAGCCCTTTAAAGTTTCCACTGAAAACCTCGAAAACATGTATTTAGCTGAAAGAGTGCTTTCGCAGTCTATTTATATAGATGCCAAAAAGCAGGGCGACACGATAAGCCACCTACTAAACGGCAAGGTTTACATCGATGCTTTTATAGACGATAGTGGCGAGCTGATTAGAGATCCTGGCTTCGCTGCCACGTTTACAGATAATACCAAGTTTGTGTTTGGCACCAATATGCCAGCAGAATTTATTAACGACACCTTTACCGGATATTTGATATGCAAAAGATACGCGTAGTTTTGGGCTTAGCCCTATTGTTTTGTTTTTCACTGAGCTTGAATGGCAATTGCCAAATGGTGGATGTGGACACTTCCAAAGCTGCCAATTTTAATGGTAGGTACAGATTATCTGCAAGTGATGGGCGACTGTATATTCGTGCTAAAACTGGCGTGAAAGTAGGAGTCGCTAATTTGACCGACATCTCTACGGTCCAGGTAGATAATCTTAGTGATGATTATATTCCATATTGGGATGGTCTGGTTTGGCGTAATACTCCTATTATAGCTACTGACGGCAAAGTAGGCATAGGCACACCGAGCCCAAGTGACGAGCTCCACGTAAACGGCACAGCAAGAGCGACAAAGATACTCGTGAACACAGGAACAGACTCAGGCGAGGAGCTGATTGTGAATGGAACGGCTAAAATCTCTGGGGACGTGGAGTTTGGTGCTAAGGTGGGGATTGGGACTGCGAGTCCTGCAGCAAGTGCTCATATTAGTGATAGTGGTGGTGATTTAAGCGGGACGGTAACCTACTCTACAAACACGGAGGGGTTGGTAATATCAAATACTGGTGGAACGGGTTATGGAACGGGTTATGGTAGCGGATTGTGGTTTCGGAATAATGGGATACCCGCTGGGATAGCATCGACTAGGGTCAATGGTAGTAATTGGGCCACTGACCTAAGGTTTTATACCCATCAAACAGCCACGACCGACCAGAATATCCTATTAGAAAGGATGAGAATTACCGAGGAAGGTAACGTAGGCATAGGCACAGAGAGTCCGCAAGGTCGTTTACATATAAGTAATATTTACGAAAGTGCTGTACCGTCACTAGGAAGTCCGAGTGCCTTCCTTAATCTTACTCTTGCAAATGCTTGGGGTTTGATAGCTGGAACGCTTAACTCAGGAAATAGTTATATTCAATCTCAAAGAGTTGATGCAACTGCGACAGCATATAATTTACTGTTGCAACCTAGCGGCGGTAACGTAGGCATAGGAACCACGGGCCCAACAGAGTCACTCGATGTAGACTCAGATGCAATAAGAATTAGAACAGCATCAACGCCAGCAAGTGCCACAGCAGCAGGAGCAGTAGGTGAGATAAGATGGGATGCTTCATATATGTATATCTGTACAGCGACAAATACTTGGAAAAGGTCAGCTATTGCTACTTGGTAATAAAATTTAAACAAAAAAAAATAATGAAAAAGTTAGGGTTGATTGTGATGGTTATTTTAGGGGCGTTTTCGGTTAATGCTCAGGAGATTTTCAAAACCGTGGAGAATAGTTCTGTGCAGGTGAATGAATGGACTACCTATGCCGTCGATGGTGTAGGGAACGCAAAAGTGGTGGATATGGATTTGAGCCTTTCGGACTCTATTGTGGAATTTACTATTTATCTGTCTTTTTACGAGGTGGATACTTCGGGCACTTTCTCTGTAATACCTAGAAGTGGCATGAACGCAGATAGAGAGGATTTCTTTAAAGGCGTGAAGGCTGCTATTGCGGCTCAGGGAGTTTCTGAGCCTAACCTAACTCCTGCGGCTAATGAACAAACTAATAGCATTATGAGGGCTATGTTATCTGGAACAAGGGATCAGAAGTATGCGGCTTATAATGCTATCTTGACTGGCTATGGTGCTCCTCTTTTACCTCTTGACGAGCAATGAGAATAGTACTTTCTGTGTTAGCCGTTGTCTTTATTCAGACCGTCTATTTTGGGTGGTTTTGGGTACAATTTATCTTTATAATAGTGTACGGAATCAAAAACCCTGCATACTTAAAGAGGTGGCTAAAACAGTTAGGGATGTCTCAGGCTCAATCTGGTAATGCTCAAATGTACCCTACATTAAACTTGTTTGTGAAAGGTGATGATTTTGGGAAAGATATAGACGAGTCGATAAGCCATGTTAGCGGGGTGGTGAAGCATGAAGGAAGGTACAAGTATTTAGGCAGAGTACTTTCTAACGCTCACAATTGGGTATATAAAGTACTAGGACTGTCTGATAATCACCTAGAGGAAGCAAGGAAGAACGCTCAATAGTTGACGATTTAACGCTTCACAAATTATACGTCTACGATGCCACGTCTTGGCAGGCAGCTTGGTAGCGTTTTCTTATTTATTTAGTTATAAGGCTTTTACCTCTCATTAAAGTTTTACCCTGTGTCTGTTACAGCTTATTTATTTAGTTCGTACTGAAACTAATTCTAATATTCAAGTGGAATTAAACAATTTGGCTGGCACGATATGGGCACTAGAGGAATCTTATTTTAATAGGATGTCCTATTTGGCTATGTCCAAGCCCGAAGTTTTAGAAAGAATGGCCGCTCAGGTACGTGACCGTACAGAGCCTTACTTTACAGCTCGCCCTTCTTTGGCTATTCCACAAAGTGGCTCTGTTAAGGCCTCCTCTTCCAGTTATCATCACATGGTGCCTAAAGTGGTATCTAAGAATGGCTTAATCGCTGTAATTCCTATAGATGGTGTAATGACCAGAGAGGGGGATTTCTGCTCGTGGGGCACCTTAGATTTAACGGAGTGGATACTGGAAGCTTCCAATGACCCTGATGTATCTGGCATAGTGCTGGCGGCTAATAGTGGTGGCGGTGATGCCAGCGGTATTGAGATTTTTGATGCGGCTGTGAAGCAGTGCAAAAAGCCTGTGATTGGTTACGTAGGGAATGCTGCTTATAGCGGGGCCAACTGGGCACTGGCACATTGCAATGAAATAGTGATGGAAAGCAAGACTATTTCTGGGATGGGTAGTATTGGCGTTTACACCATGCACGTTGATTTTGAAAAACACCTAGAAAATGAAGGGGTTAATGCTCAAATGATAAGAGCGAGAGGTAGCGAGAATAAGGCTCTTAGCAATATGTATGAAGCATTGCCTGAAGCAGCTAAAAAAGACGCTGAAGACAATGTCACCAAAGTGCGTGAGACTTTTGTGAAGGCCGTTAAATCTGGCCGTCCCGGAGTGGATGAAATTGTTTTTGATGGTAAAACTTTTAATGGTACAGAGTGTATAAAATATGGCTTGGCAAATAGTATTGGCTTCTTAGGCGATGCTATAGCGAGGGCTGATAAACTAGGATAAAACCTGAAAAATTATATGAAAAATTTTGGAAGAAACACATTGGCGACTTTAAAGGCTAATTTTTTTGGTCTTAATACTTCTAGTATAACCGAGCCAGTGGTAGCCGAACCAGTGGTAGCCGAGCCAATTGTAGCCGAGCCAATTGCAGCCGAGCCAATTGCAGCCGACCCAATGGTAGCCGAGCCAATTGTAGCCGAGCCAATTGCAGCCGAGCCAGTGGCAGCCGAGCCAATTACAGCCGAGCCAATTGCAGCCGAGCCAATTGCAGCCGAGCCAATTGTAGCCGAACCAGTTGTAGCCGAACCAATTGCAGCCGAACCAGTGGTAGCCCAGTTCGCTCAAATTTCTGTATCTGATCTTAATCAATTAAGAACAGATGCTGGAAAATGGAAATCTAATGAAAGCGAGTTCAAGGTATTGAAGGATTGGCACTCTAATATGGTAAGTGCCGGTGCTGGTCTACAGATAGATGCTGCCGATGCTAATGTGACGTCTTTTAAAGTAAGTAAGGCTACTCAAATAGCCATAGATGCTGCGGATAAAAGAAAGAAAAAATAAGGTTAGGGTTAATTCCTGAGCCTGTGGAGAGGTGAAGATTTAAACATTTTTTAACTAAAAATTCAATTAATAATGGCGGAAGTTACTGATTCGCTCACCATGGCCGACATTTCTGCTGGTCTTCAAGATTATGTATCTACTAATCAGGAAGAGGTTATTGCAGATGTGTTTGAAATTGGCTTTGGCGGAGCACCGAATAGCCCCATAGTTCCTTTATCGGACTATGTGAATGTGTTGCCTGCTTCGGGTAAAACCATTCTGACAGATCTCGTCACTGGCGATCCTTTGCAGCCTGGGGACAAAGGAAGTTTTGATCCAAAAGATGACTACGCTAGGCTCAAAACGAGAGAAGCGGAGCCACATCCTGTTAAAGTGGATTTGCTTTTTAAAGAGCAAAAAATTAGAGCTCTTTATAAGACCTACATGGCAAAAGTGCGTAACAAGAAGTATGACCCTAAGGTGATGCCTTTTGAGGAGTGGTTGCTGAAAAAACTTAATGTGGACGTTCAGAAATATCTGAGACTTGCCATGTTCACGGCTGTGACTAACCAAGCTGCCGGTACCACAAGCGAAGACCTTTTTGATGGTTTCGTGGAAATTATTTCTGATTTCTTGGTAGAAGACCCAATCAAGACAAACACGGTGGACTTAGATGTTAAATTAAGTCTGCTTACTATTGATAACTGCGTAGATGTTTTCGAGCTCATGGCTGATGCTTTACCAGCAAATTTCGCTTATGGCGAAGAGGCGGTATTGCTCGTGAGTAAGGCTCATAGAGACCTTTACAACAAGTCTTACAGAAAGAAATACGGTACGGTGAGTTACAATAGCCAGTTCGAAAGAATGAATATTGATGGCACTAACGTGGAAATCATAGTAGAGGAAGGTGTGACTGAGTTTGCACGCCCTGTGATTACTACTAGAGAGAATTTCGTATTTCTTTATGATGATTCAAACCCGAGCATTCAGTTTGATTATCAAGTGCGTGATAGGTCACTGGCCTACGTGATGGACTTTAAGGCTGGCGTGGGTGTATGTGCTTCTGAACGTATCTGGACTGGCGTCTGGACTGCTGAGTAAGCTCACTTTTTAAAATATTACCTCTCCCCGATTGCTGCAAGTGGTAGCGTCGGGGGATAGGTTTCAATCATTTAAATTAATTAAGTAATGCCGAAAATAAATTTTGCGAGTTTAGCTGCTGACAATCACCAAGCTGGAAATCCTGCTGGGGCTGTTAGAATAGCTATTATGCTTGCTAAGACTTTTACTGCAAACTGGCCTGTGGCGGCCGATATTGTAGAGGGAGAAATAACTACCGTGACCAGTGGTGTGTTACCAGCGGATACGGAATGGACTGTTTATGAGGTGCCTCAAAACACAATAAGCTGGGATGATGAGCAAATTGGCGACAATGGCTTTGAGAACTACAAACATTCTGTTGAAATAATGTTTGCTGGATTTTCTAAGGAAATCCAAGTAGAGCTGGCAAAGCATATGAATGCCAGATCCGTGATTCTTGTAGAGATGAATGACGGTCAGTGGGCATGTGTGGGTACTTCTAATAATGGAATTGGCCTAAAAGCTTCTGGTGGATCTGGAAAGAGTGGAACAGATAAGCGTGGAAAAACGCTTAAAGGTGAGCAAACTGGCTTTGGCTGGGGTGTGGTACCCGTAGCAGCGGCTGTGATAACTGATATCACATTTACGGCTGTAGCGTAAATAAAGTGTTATGAAAGAATTTAAGTTTAAACGCGGAGTTAAACAAGGTGTACAGCGTTACTGCCCCAATCGGGGATTAGTAACGCTGAATACTGATTTGTCTGATGCGATAGCTGAGGAGTTTATTGCAGCTGGTGTTACAGGCATTTTTGAAAAGGTAAAGGCTCCAAAACCCGAAAAAAACAATGTCAAAGAAAGTATTAAAGACTCCAACGAAGGAGCCTCCGGAAGCAGCAACAGAGGAGCAATTGGCGAAGAATGATACTGCCGAAGAGGAAGCAGCTGAAAATCTTGGCAAAAATAGATTATCAAAGGGCCAAATAGCCGCTTTACTGGCTGAGAAAGCTGAGCGTAAAAAAAGAGGCGAAGCCAGAGCCGCCACCAGACCTAAGTCTAAGCCCGGTAGCTTGGTGAACAGAGGCAGATAATGAGCCAGAAAGATTGATTAGAAGAGAATGAAAGTCCCAATGATGTTGGGACTTTTTTTGTAAGTTTGAGATGCAGTTAATAATTACCTTATATGGGTTTTCTAGGATACACCACTACGTCAAGTTATTGTCGGTAGGCAAAGGGATGAAAGTGCCCTTTTTGGTGTACCCTGGTATATTATTGACTGCAAGGACCAACCGACATTTTCAATGCCTCATTTGTTTGCAAATACTCCTTGCCTTACTGATAAGCTGGATAATCCAAGTGGATTACTTGCTTGTCTTAATGAGCATTTGGCCGAATGCGAATTACCCGACCATTATGATGAACCGGACGAATACGTGGAGATGGTCACTTATAAAGACACTATTCAGGACTTCGTTGATTTAATTCAAAAACTACTGAGCAATGATAGACTTGCCAAAACTGCAGCTCCAGATAAAGAAGGAGCAAATGGAAAAATACCTTAGAAGGGGAAAAATTCAGCAACCTGAGTTTGACGACTTTATGGTGGGTTACAATGAGGCGACGCGTCAACCCTTCCGCTCCGCTCAGGGTTCTAAATCAACAAATGCCGATCCCAAGCCTCCTACCACTTCTGTAAAAACTAAGGAATATGCTCCTACTCCCATAACTCCAGGAAGTGAAAAAGAAAGGCTTTTGATGGGCTTAAAAAAAGAACAGGCAGAGGTAGACACTCAAAAGGCATTGCTTTCTAACTCTTTACAGGACTACCCTACCACCACCAATGTTAAGGATATAACAGACAGGATTTTAGGATTAAGAGAGCTGTGGTCCAGCTTCTCAGATAAGATCATTCATGTGATGGAACATGGGATTTTGCCAAATGAAGCTCCAATATTAGATCCTGAATTTGAGCGTGCTTTACCAAGTGATAAATTTGAACTGGATAAAGCGATAAGGAACCTTAGAAGCAATATTTCTAAGTGGAGAAAGGCTTTTAATGCTGCCAAAACGGAAGCAAAAAAACAAGGCTACACCACCAGACTGGCTCATGGCGAAATGAAAATGGACGCCATGGAGACTAAATTTAAAAGCTTATGAAAGGCGTACTGGTGCTGCTGATGGGAAATTTGGCTAGTGGAAAAAGTAGTCTTATTGAGGCCGTGAAGCCTGATTTAAAAGACTCTGTAAATTGTCTGGGAATAGATGAATATAGAACCCTTTATGAGGCTCATAACTACGAAAACGAAACAAAGGCTTGGACTGCTCTAATGTCTGACGTTTCAGAAAGTGAAAATGTGCTACTGGAAACGTCTGGCACTTCTAAATGGATAAAGGAGATCAAAGCCTCCTGGACTGGCTTGATAATTAGTGTCCATCTAAAGACACCTGAGCATGTTTGTGCCAATAGGTTTTCTGACAGAAGAAAGTCAGGCTACAAGTCCCCTCCAATGCCGTTTTTTAAACCCTTCGATAAAGCCATTAAGGATATTGGCAGTTTGCTGATGTTTGAAAATAGCGAATACACGATTGACGGAACGCTGCCTGAGGACATCGCCTCAAAGTATTTCTATTGTATTTTAGAGCAACACAATTTGCTTGCTTAATTTCTATCCTTGAAATGGCAATTGCCATTCTTCTTATTTGTTGCAGTATTTAATTATTAACTGCAATTATGATTAACGAACTGTTTCTCACCGAAAAGGTGAAGGTGTCTAATCTGATACCCAGTGTTAAAAATCCCCGAAAAATAAAGGCTGAAGAGAAACGGAAACTGTGGGAGCGTCTTCAAAAGTATGGCCTAATATCTATTCCTGTGCGTGATGCAGATGGTACGCTTCTTGGCGGTACGCAGCGTTGTGAGCTGCTTCGCCAGTATGGTTTTGGAGACATCGAAATAGATGTAAGAACGGCCACCAGGAAACTATCTGAGGAAGAGCTGAGGGAAGTGATGATTATTGAGAATCAACATGCTGGAGAGTTTGACATGGAGAAGCTCAAAGAAGAATTTGACGAATTTCTAAACCTTGATGATTTTGGGATAATGCTGGAAGAGGCAGGGGCTCAAATAGCCGAGATGGTAGAAACTGATGAACCAGAAATGCCGATAGTGCCAAAGTTCTCTGAGAAGTATAGTGCCGTGGTAATAGTCTGCACCAATGAGATAGACGAGAATAATCTTTTTGAAAAGCTAGAAATAGAAAGAGGACAATGTTATAAGAGCCAGAATGTAGGACTTATGAAAGTTATTGACGCTAAAAGACTGATGGAGCTATGGAAGTAAAAGTGGTCATTCCTTCACATAAAAGGTGGGATAGAGTAAACACCATCTCTGCGGTAGATAACGCCATTTTGTGCGTAGAGGAATCTCAAGCCAAAATGTATGCAGCATGCAATCCTGGTATAGAAATAGTGACGCATCCAGATGCCATTATTGGTTTGGCCAGAAAGAGAGATTGGATCATAAAGCACTTCAAAAACGTGATGATGCTGGATGATGACATTGCTAACCTCACACGTGTTTATACAGAAAAAGGCGAGGAAACAATTGTGGAACCAGATGTGGCTTATGACATTATCCAGCTTGCGGCTAATGCCTGTCATGATGCTGGGTTTTTTCTCTTCGGATTTTCTACGGCCCCTACTCCACTACACTTCAAGAGTCCAGAACCTGTGAGATTCTCAGGGTACTTCACTGGCTGTGCTCACGGTGTTTTGGAAGGTTCTAAGCTTTGGTATAATCCAGATATCATCTGTAATGAGGATTATTGGATTAGCTGCCTAAATGCCTACCATCATAGAGGTGGTTTTAAGGATTTAAGGTTTTACTGGAGACAGCGTGAGACTTTTGTGAATAGAGGTGGACTGGCAGAGTTTAGAAGCACAGATGCCGAGGAGCAAGATTTCAAGCTACTCCAGAAGGTTTTTGGTTCTGATGTTATATCTTTGAGAAAGAATAAAGGGAAGATGAAACACGCTTTCCAGAAAACATTTAAACTACCTTATTGATATGGATAAGCTAATCAATTCGAGAATGTTATTGTCCATGGATTGAACCTGTAATATCTGAGGGCACAATATCTATCAATGTAGATTCTGGCTCTTATTGTTATTTATGAAATAATTGAGGATTCGCTGAAAGCCACCTGAGAAATCGTGTGGCTTTTTTTGCCAATATGAAGTAAAAAGCAGATAAAACGGTATTAATAAGGTTATTCAGGAACAAAAAGGGTAGTTCTAGAGTCGTTTGGTGATTGTACCTTTGTGATGTTAAAGGCTATAGCTCTTGTCATGGGTATAGCTAATTTTTCATCAAAACGTTAAACAACTTTTATTATGTCAGAAATTACATTAGAACTAATTACCATTAAAGAATTAAAGGCAGTCCTAGAAAACACTCCAGATGATGCTACCATAATGCTTGCCAACAAATCGGAAGAGCATGGAAGTCATAAAATTGCCACTACTATGAGCAAATCTCACGTTACAACTATTGTCAGAGCCGAGAACTTTAAAATGGCTGCTAAAGGGCATCCAACAATTACTGAATTTCCTTATCTGATTTTGGAAACAGTTACTACTAAAATTGCGTAGATATTTTAGTTTGATTCGTATAATTGAAGCGGAAAGCGAGATAGGCCTTTAAGATTAAGCCCTCTAAGAATTCAGAGGGCTTTTTTATTGCCAAATCTTCTGATTCTGGCTGCCACATTTACTGCTCTTCTGTTTCTGTAAATCGCTCATTTTCATGAGATTTCTGATGTAGTTAATTATTCACTTAAACATCAGAACACATGAGAATTCGATTAAAAAATGGGACAAACGCCCCGAAAAATTCAAGTATTTTTAGATTTTGTAATCGTACCGGCAAGTCGGTAGATGAGTACTATGTATGGGCTAAAGAGTGCGGCCAACGAGCCTCCAATAATTACAAAGACAGGATGCTTTGTAAGAAATTTGGTCTGGCAGAAATCAGCGAAATTAAAGGTCATGCAGCAGTAAGTGATGACGTGCCTTTTTCATATTCAGATATCAACAATTTTCTATTGAATGAAATCCAGAACCCTGCGGAACTGGCTTCTAATTATCTTATGGCCGTGGCCAATAGAGATATTGATGATAGTGTTCCGGGTTTTATTAATTCCCATTTAAGCCAAACCACCAAACAAAGCTTTGAACGCTTCTGTGATAAGAATAAGCTTTCGGATGTTTCTGCATCTTGGTTTAGTAAAGATGGCCTTGAGCTAGATGTTCAGGCTATGGAGATGTCAACCACTTTTGGCCGTGAGATTACAGAGGAAGCTATTGTGGAATATTTGACCACTTACCGCAAAGGCAAATACAGGTCTTATAATGAATCTCACTTAGAGAAGTTTGAGGCAAGAATGGAAGAGCTCTGTGGCTTCAAAATCACTGAAAAATACGCAATGCATCTTGACAACCTCGTTAGAGGCGAAATAGAAGTAATGGCGGATGAAGATGCCCCATTTTAATTGTGGGAAAGCTAACATATGAAGTGCCTGCAGAGTTGAAAGACTTTGCTGCCACTTTTGATGCTATCTCTTATAGGCATTCAGATTATGGAACGGTGTTTGGCGATTTCCTGGGCTACATCACTGGAGGATTTCTAGTAGATGGTGATCCTCTACTGGCAGCAGAACTTCAGCGAAAGTACGGAGATGACTACGGCAAGTTCAATGAACTCGTGGTCCATCTTATTAAAGCATATGGTGTAATGGTGAAGGATGATAATTCTTGGTACGATGGCCTTGGTATTTTCTATGAGATAATCGCCAGTAGGTATAAGTCAAGTGCTTTAGGTCAGTTTTTCACACCTCCGTGTGTTGTTGATTTAATGTCTAAGCTTATCAATCCAATTGAAAGAGAGACGGTCAATGATCCTTGCTGTGGAAGTGGCCGTTTAATTTTAGCTGCCAAAGTAGTTAACCCGAAACTGTGGGCATACGCGGCGGACGTAGATCCTATTTGTGCAAAAATGACAGCCGTAAATATGGCCATACATGGCTGTAATGGTGAAGTGGCCTGTATGAATACCTTAACAATGGACTGGCGTTTTGGCTATGTTGTGAATCCATATCTGGGCTTACCTGGTATAAATCCATTCCCTCACTTGCGGCCAGTCCACTGCTGGGAAGAGTCGCGATTCTATGTGAAAGCACCTGAGTTGAAAGCTGCTGCAGAACTTAAATTAGAGACTGGTCAGTTGGCCTTGTTTTAGACAAAAAATAATAGGATTATCGCTTTTAATATCCGTTTTGCTGGGAGAGATTACAGATGTAGTTAATCATAAACGTAATCTTTAAAACACCAGAACAATGCAAAAAATCATCTTGACAATCGCGAAAAATGAGAATTCAACTTTCGAAGCCGCAAATGGCCGGTACCAGTTCACGTCAAATAAGGGCGAGTCTGTACCAGCTTTTAGATTCAGAATTAACAAGCACTTTATGAACTCTGCAAGTACAGCCCAAATCTTCTTTGTGCATGAAAAATAAAGCCAAGCACAAAGCCAAAATCATTGCTCTACTTCCAGAAGTAGAGCAAGTGGCCGTGAAAGCATATTTCAAGAAACACCCGGACAAAGTTTGGGGAGAGCAAAGAAGCTTGCTAAAAGGTCATTCAGACCTTCCGTTATTTTCAGCTGCATCGGACGAAAAGCAGCAAGACTTATTTGAGCAGTAAACAAAAAGCCCAGCGTCAACTGGGCTTTACTGTTCTTAAAAAATCAATTGTAGTTAATCATCTCAGAACGAGTGTAAAAATGGACAAAAAATTTAGAATACCAAACATTAAGATGACAATGAAGTACAAGACACGAGTGCCAAAAGAGGAGTTATATCATATAACCTCCATCGAAGACGCTTATAATGCTTTCATGGAAGTCTTTAACGCAGACAATGTAGACTGGTTTGAAGAGGCATTTATCTTATGTCTCAACAGATGCAATAAAGTGATAGGCAGCTATAAGATTTCGCAGGGTGGTATATCAGGAACCATTATGGACCCGAAAATAATATTCGGGGTGGCACTCACATGCCAGTCCTCGGCCATTATTGTGGCACACAATCACCCCAGCGGAAACCTTAAACCGTCCAATTCAGATACCGCGTTGACTAATAAATTAAAGGAGGCCGGTAAGTTATTAGACATTTCAGTAATAGATCATTTAATTATTTCATCAGAAGGGTTTTACTCCTTCGCTGAGGCAGGCAAACTATGAGCAGATACGATTTAAAAACAGTTAACCAGTATGATTTTTTTGAATGCTCTTCAGCTTTACAAAAGAGTATCAGAAGGGGAATAGAGGATGAAGCCATGTTTTGGGCAGTGGAACTGTTCAATTCCAATTTTCATGAATACATCTGGAAACGGCTACGTATAATGAGTAGCGAGGATGTAGGACTAGCAGAGCCAAATCTTTCTTCTGAAATATATGCCCTTTACATGATGCATAAAGAGCAGGCCAAAAAGAAGGACGACAAGAATAAGCCAGAGCGTTTATTTTTAACTCATGCGGTTTTGAAGCTGTGCCGTTCTAAAAAGTCAAGAACCATAGATTGGGCATTGATTTACTTTTGGGGCTGCCATCAAAAACGGCTGCGACCTGTTCCAGACTATGCTTTTGATAAGCATAATGAGAAGGGAAGAAAGCTGAAAAGAAGTTGGAAACACTTTTTTGAAGAAGGAACAATTTTAGTATCTGACGCCAAGCATCCTACCGAGGAAGCTTATAAGGAACTTGCAGAGTCTTCAATCTTAAAGACCTGTGGTGATGGATTATTTGATTAATATAAATTGCCCTGCCATTTGGTGGGGCTTTTTTTGTCCTAAAAACTTCTGCCCTTGAAACGGCAATTGCCGTTTTCCAGTTTTGGGCATGGCTTTAAAGAAATTTACCAGTGCTCGCATTAAAAGGCTACTCAAAGTAAAGCCCAAGGAAATAGAAATATATCTACGGTATTACCTCAATGAAATTGAATGGGAGACTTTAACTGAACTACAAGCCGAAAAGCTAGAACGGTACCAGAAGATTTGGAGCTTCTATGCCATGGGAAGGACTCAGAGCATGATAATTTCTGCTGTGATGAAAGATTACGAAATTCAAGAGCGTCAGGCCAAATATGACTTAGCTACCTCCATAGCCATTTATGGAAAACTTAGCCAAGTAGACAAAGATGGCCGAACAGCTGCAAGTATAGAATATTATGATATGCTGAGCCAGCTGGCCTTGAAAGATAAGCAGTACCTGGTATCTATTTCGGCAAGAGCCAAAGCCGACGAGCTAGCAGAACTCCATGTGAAAGATACCGAAGGGCACGATCCAGAAAAGTTCATGAGACCTACCAAGATGGTTTGGAATGTTCAGGTGAATAATTTCTCAGGAAATGAGTCTAAGGCCGAAACTCAAACGATAAGTCTCGATGAGTAGTAGCCTGTCAATAAACATAAACGACAAACAGCGTAAGCTTATTCAGTCCAGAGCCAATAGAAAAAGCTTTATCGGTGGCAGAGGCTCAGGGAAATCTATGGGAATGGGTTTCCTCATTGGACTTATTTTTGAAAACTTCCCTCGTGCCACTTGGGTGGCTGCCGGTCTTTCATATGTGCAGTTGGATTCTATCATACTTCCAAACCTTAGAAAGTCCTTGGAAAAAATGGGCTACCATGAGTATGATCCAAAATTCGCCACATACGGTGTTTATGTGGTAGGAATTCAGGCCCCCAAACATTGGATAAGACCTTATGAGAAACCAGGAAAGCGAATAATCCAATACACTATCAGCTTCATTAATGGTTTCACAATAAGACTGGTATCCCAAGATAATAAAGACACACACAGAGGATTATCAATAGATGGCATATTGGTGGACGAATCTGCCACTATATCTTTTGATTTTATTCAGGAGATATTAATGCCAGCCTTACGTTCAGATGTTACAGCTCCATACGTAAACCATCCTTGGCACTATGGATTCTTCGATTTCTCCTCTGCCTCCTGGACTATTCAAGGTAATTGGATTTATGATACAGAGGAAAAGCATAAGATAATGCTAGAGTATAGAGCGAAACAAGTTGAAAAGTTTGGTGAGCAGTGGCACCATGATAACCATCCTACGCACCTATTCATTGAGGCCACTTTTAAAGACAACCAGCAGTTTCTTCCAGAAGGTTATGAGTCAAGACTTCGTGATGCCATGGATCCATGGAAGTTCAATGTCGAAGTACTTAATCATAGAATAGTCAAGCTGCCAAACGCATACTATCACGGCTTCAATGGCGAAACTAATCTATACAGTAAAAGTTACGACTACCATTTGAATGATAAGAACGTAACCACGTGGTCCACGAATGACTACCATTCAGATAAGCCGCTTGAATTATCAATGGATTTCAATGCAGATATATGCTGGCTTCTAGTATGTCAAGAATACGGGAAAGAGTTTAGAATAATAGATAGTGATTTCAAAAAGCCAGCTGTTACGTCACAAACTCAAGAAACAAACCTATTAGTACAACTTGCAGAGTGGTTTAATGAAAAGTATAGTGGCCACTTGAAACGAGACGTGTTTATATATGGCGATCCAAATGGAAACAAGCGTTCAGCTTCAACGTCATCATCCAATAAAGTATTCTTCGATGAGTTCTGTGATAAACTCAAAGAAAAGAAATGGCGAATATTCAGAAGAGAATTAACGAGCTACCCAAACTCCAAGGATCGGTACACTCTTGTCAATAATCTTTTGTCCGGATATTCCGAGAAATCCCCTAGGATTAAGATCAATCAAAACACGAATAAATCCTTCATAATTTCCCTACAAAATACCCTAGTAAAAACCGACAAGTCATTCTCGAAAGACAAGTCGTCTGAATCAAAAGCCAGACTACGAGAGTACGCAACCGATCCAACAGATGCGTTTGACTACATCGTTTGGGCTAAGTATAAAAAGCTTTTGCCTAATTCTGGTTGGAGCAATACTGGAGTAATCATCAAATAACTATCTATCTACATTCTATTTTTTAAACGGCAATTGCCCAATCCGTTATAGTGGGGGATTCTATGGGTTTCCTTTCATGATCGTCTTGAATGAGAAAAACGGCTGTAAGCATTTTAAGGTTAGAATCTTAAATAAATAATTCTTGCATAAATGGCTAAAAAACTTTTGCCCTGTTTGCTGTATTGGCTGTTTTATATCATTGTGTATGGATTCAAAGATTGGATTGAGAGCCGCATTGTCTGAAATGAACAAAGTTGATTCTGTTTTTTCTATTGAGTATAGAAAGTTAAGTGGCGAATATGGATCTAAGAATAGATGCTGCTTGCGGCCAAGTTCCAACAGACTGAATGAAGTTAAGAGATATAATAGAAGCGGACTTCTGAAACTCAGAAACCTTAATGAGGGAGGTGACTTTGAAGTGAAAATTGATTTCCTATTAAAATTTAATGGTCAAGGGATTGACTTTCTGGCATGAAAAAATTAGGGCATGGTACTTATGTTCATAAGTACAATAGCGAAGGCAGTAGCGTGTTAGTGACTTTTGGAAAAAATGCAGATAAGCAAATTGACGGTGACAAGTACACTAGCGGTAATGGTACTGCCAAGCCTGAATCTGGTAAATATTTTTCAAGAGGAAAAGACGATAAGCGACTGTTGCAAATGCATAAGCTGGTGACTGAATCACCGAACAAATGGCAGCTGCTAGAGACGAAAGCTAGTTTTATTGCTGGGCTTGGTATTTCTCTTTTTGAGCGTACTGTGGAAAATAACCGAATGGTTTTAAAGCCTGCATTTGATAGTGCTTTTGATGCTTGGTTAGAGGATTTGGATATAAGTACTTATGTGGAGCAAGGCAGTATGCAACTGGCTTTTAGTTCTGAGATTAATGCAAGAATGGTGCTTGATACTAAAACAAAGAAGCCCATAGCCTTGGATGTCATTGAAAATAATGAGCTGAGGGCGGAAGTGCCAGTGGCGACTGCCTCAAAGCTTAATTCATTTTGGATTTCTAACCAGTTTGGTCATAAAAAATGGGTGAATAAAAAGGATTGTTTGGTGATTCCTGCTTTTGATAAAGCTAAGCCTGAAAAGCATGCGGCTAGCTTGATTCATTTATTGGGCGGAAAGCCGATGCAAAAAATTTATGGCTGGGCTGGATGGTGGGGAACTGAGGCCTGGACAAATGTGGCTAATGGTGTACCTAAGTTTTATGCAGCAGCTTTTCGGAATGGTTTTTTTGTGACGCATCATATAAGTTTTCCTGAAAGTTATTTTGACAAATGGGGTCTGGATGAAAAGGAGACTGAGGTGCTGAAAGAGAAAACTTTGGCAAGCATTACTGATGTGCTTTCTAGCGTGGAAGAGAGTAACAAAGTGCTTATTACTTTTCATAGGGCTTCTTATGATCGTGGTGGTGTGCTTAATGAAGTTAAGATTACGCCTATGCCGAACCCGATTAAGGATGATTCTTTTATTAAGATGTTTGAGGCGGCTAATTTGGCTCAGGCTTCTGGCCATGGTGTGCCGGCTAAACTGGCTGGTGTGCAGATTGGCTCTGTGATGGGTAGTAGTGGCAAGGAGATAGCTGCTGAGGCTGCTTACTTACAAGATTACTTGACGTTTTTTGACCGTGAAAGGCTGGTAAAACCTGTACGGATAGCTGCTAAGCTGCAAGGCGGATGGGAGAAGTACCATATAGGTATACAGCGAATAGATAGCTACGTGCAGGGCTCTACTGCTGAGGATAATGTTTCTCACCCTAATAATAATTAAAGTATGCTATTTAAGACGATTACGCAATTCAAAGCTAGTTTTGGTGGGATTCAACGCACAATGAACTGGGAAACTTGGAAGCCATTTATTATTGAGGCTGAGGAGTTTTTTATGATTCCGGCTATTGGTTCTGAGCTTTTGACTGAACTAGCGGCACTGGTGCCTGATGATGATACGGCTATTGCTGGCACTGATAAACAAAAGGCTCTTATCTCTAAGCTGCAAATAGCGTGTGCTGCTTATGCCGATTTTGCAGGGTGGTTTAGAATGATAATGACTACTGGCGACGCTGGCAAAACTTCTCCCTCTCCTGCCAACATGCAGGCTCCTGCGAAGTGGGCTACGGTAGGTGGCCGTAAAGATGCGATGGCTAGAGGTGACAGAGCTGTGGAGCTGGCTCTACAATATTTGGAGGCTAATGCTGATGATTTTGCGACATGGACGGATAGTGCTCAATACACGATAGACAAGAGTTTATTTGTGAGCGGTGCTACTGAATTGACATTAATGTTTCCTCATGCTAAGAATAGCAGAAGGATGTTTATGGGATTGAAGCCTAGAATTCTGGAGTCTCAAAAAGGGTTTTTGCGTAAGCTGATTGGTTCTGGTTTTATCACTGATTTGCTGGCTAAGAAAAAGTCTGGTGAAGGTAGTGCTGATGAGAAATTGGCTATTGAGATGATTAGCAAAGTGGTGGCTCTAAAGGCTGTGGTGGAAGGGATGCCGTACCTGAATATTTCTGAGGACTGGCGTTTAATTTCTGAAACTGATGGCATCAATAATGAGGAAGTACTTTCCGGTGCAAGGCGTGATGAAATAATGCTTAAAGAAAGTGATAATCTGGAGATGGCTAAAAACGAGCTGATGATTTTTTTGAACGCTACGGCTACTGATGCTATTATGCCCATTTATTTTGGGAGTGTTTATTATACCGACGCTTCGAGTGCCTCTGCGACCAGCGGTGGTTTTAAGAATGATGCTGAGAATAAATTTTTCGTGCTATGATTATGGATAAGAGACTGGCTAGTGCTGACCTGATTACGCTGGAGAGAATAGGTACGCTGCACCCTGCTATTAGGAAAAGAGTGCTGGAGCTGTATCTCCAGCTGAACTATTATTTTCTAGGCAGTGGTGTTAGGCTGCGGTTTTCTTGGACTTTTAGGACGGCTTTTGAGCAAAACACACTAGCCAATAAAAGGCCTAAAGTAACTAACGCATGGGCATGGCAGAGTATCCATAATTATGGGTTGGCTTTTGACATTGTGCTGCTTTATGATAAAAATGGGGATGGGATTTTTGAGGAAGCCAGCTGGGATTTGAGACGTGATGGTGATAATGATGGCGTGGCTGACTGGCTGGAATGTATTACTTGGTTTGAAAGCAATGGGTTCCAGAATGGTTTCATAAGAAACGGAAAGAAATGGGATAGACCTCATTTCCAAATGGATTTTGGTATGGGATGGCGTGAGATGAAGGCCAAGATAGATGCTGGTGACTATGATACCGAGGTAGTGCATGGCGTGACTTATAAGTGGATCAGGATTTCTGACGAACTTATGGAAGCAGCTTAAATGATTTCATTTTTTCTATTCTGTTTAATTATTAGGGAAGTGTTTTAAAGGTGTGCTCCTGTGGGGCTCACCTTTTTGTTTTATACCGATCTGGTAATTATTGTTATGCCATTACGGCTACCAGTTTGATGAAAAAGTTTTACCCTGTTTTGTGGTTTTCGCTTTTGGCATCTTGAAGTCCAAATCAATAAGGTCCTGTATTCTTGAGAGGATCATTACTTAACTAAATATTTTCATGATGAAATGTAGAAACTTTTTGTACGGCCTAATTATGATGCTGGCTGTGGGACTGACGTCTGGAGCCTCGGCTACGGGGCAAACCAAGATTGGAACTTTTACGGATGCTGAATATCCTGTTTATCTTATTGGGTACACTCTGCAGGCTAGTCCAGACGGTAATTTTATGCTTTTTAGAGGTGGCAATTTTCAAGGGCATGAGCTGGTAAAAACAGACGAAGGGGTTCCTGATTTTAGTCCTTGGTTATTGAATCACACAGATTGGGGTGGGATGAAGTTGCCCGACATTTCGGCTTTGCCTGAAATTCAAGGGTGGGATATCTGCTACTGTTATGATGTGCCTTCTAATGTGACGGGGTACGGCTTATGTAAAGAAAATATATCCTACCAGGCTTATAAAGATGACCCGAATCTAAGATTATTTAAAACGGCTAAGGCTGCAAAAAAGGAGGTACGGACGATTCCTGATACTGATCCTATTGTTATTGTGCCTCATGAACCGGAAGAAAATGGTGGGGATACGAATAACCATATTGGGAAGGTGGGGTATTATTATGGGTCTAGTTATGCAGCACTAAAAGCAGAGATGTCTGGAGGTGTGGCTGAATATGATTTTTACGGACAGACTGGGGTTAACTACCCCAGTGTGCGGAATACTAAACTGGCTGAACGGCAAGTAGTGAATGGACTGGCGACTATTAGCTTACCTAGCCACTCTACTACGGCTAATGCTTATCTGATTAATGCCAGAGTGCCGAGTAAAATAGAAATGAGCCTTTATGATGATACCGGTAGGCTGGTTTGGAAATTATATGATACTAAAGGTGGGATTCATCCGGGAAGCACTGGCATAAAAATGCGTGGCAATAATCATCCTGACGACGCTCATTTTTATATAAAATTCGGTGAATATAGATTGAGGGTTAAGAACCTTAATATTCCTTCTAGTGGATTTGGGCTAGGCTCAGGGACCGACGATATTGATATGAGTATTAGGTTTGAGTTTTTGAATTCTAATGAGCATGTGATTGATACTAAAGTGGGGCCTGGTGAGACTCGGGATTTTCTGCTTGATATGGCTTCTTTAAAGAATGATTGGCTTGGTTTTAAATTGAACTGTAATCTTTACTAGTAATGGACTCTATAAAACCTACCCTTGTGACTTTTCTTTTTTCTTTTTTTACTGGTGGCGACCTTGCTTATAATCTAATCAAATGGTGCGTTATCGTTTTAGCCTTACTATTCTGGATGGCTAGAAATAGGCGGGAGGTGAATGAGTTTTATGGGGGTAGTTTTTGGGAATATTTCAAATCAATTTTTAAATAAAAATAAGATGGGCAAAATTTTTAGGAATAAGATTTCTTTTTGGATTTTGTGGGGCATAGGAATCGCCGCTTTAGGAGGTCAGTTTTATAGGTATTGGACGGGTACACTGGAGGGTAGTTGGCTGGACATTGCTGTTTTTATTATTGCTATTGGCTTTGTAATGTTCCCTAAGTCTTTGGCCGATATAGTGGAAAGCTGGGCTAAGTCTAAGACCGGGATGGATGATGAGAAGTAATTATGATTAAGGCTATTTTTTCTTTTTTCACTGGTGGTGGCTTAAAGGCTGTATTGTCTTCTGCGTCTTATGCTCTTGTGGGTATCGTGGTGGCTATTGCTGTTTGGCAGATTAATACATGGTTTCGCGTTAATCCTGTGGAGAAATCGCTTGCCACTTCGAGGGCCTCTGTGACCGCTACGGCTGACAGTTTGCTTTCTGCGAAAAATGACTTGACTCTTAGGGTGCGTGAGGTGGGTGAGTTGCAAATGACGATTCAAAAAGTGAGTGGTACGGCTAAGGTGGATCGTATTAGTTTTGATAGGCAGATAGTTGGGCTTCAACGTACACTTAGGACGGTGGTGGACGCTTCGAGAGGCTCAGCGACCGAGGATAGTATTTATATTAATAAGCTAGAATCTGGCGTGAGGGTGGATCTGGTGAGGCTGGTGTTTAGGAAGCCGCTGTTTTCTGATAAATTGAGGTTAACGGATTCTACTTATACGATTGGTGTTGGGTGGGGATTTCCTGTTTTTGATGGGATTCGGAGTCTTGAATGATGCTAGTTGAAGAGGAATGTGATAATTAGGGAGAGGATGGCTAGTGCCAAAATAATTGTGAAATACCACTGGCTCATTTGTTGGCCTCGTTTGCTGAATCTTGGGTTGTTAGGGTCATAAGTCATTTACAAATCTAAAAAGTAATGAGAAAACGAAAGACTGTTCCTGAATCTTTTAGTGATCTGAGCAAAGCGGAGATTGGGGCTGTGCTGCCGCTTCTTATGCAATTAAAATATTATGGGCATGATTACGACAAAGTGATCCAAATCTTTAAAGCTGTGCTTAGGGCTTTGAAGGTTAGTTTTTCTGATAATAATATTGTGATCCTTAATTTCTTAGAAAAAATGTTATGGCTTATTAACGCTAAGGTGCGTTCTAAGCCATTTTTGTTTGTTACAGTGAATCGTAAAAAGTACTATCTACCAGCAGAGAATTTTGCTGATACCAGTGGCCTAGAACTGGCGATGGCCAATATTTATTATTTGAAGCTGGCAACGATTCGAGAGCCTGAGCGACCAACCCCAAGCACTGACAACGGTGCTGTATCTGTGAGTCAGACTAAATATTTGAACTTGTTACTGGCTACTATTTGCCGTACGAGCACTTCGAGCACTTCGAGAGCCTCAGTGACCGACTTATTTACCAAGAATGGTAAAAAAGTTATTCGGGATGATTTTGATAGTGAGATTTGTGAGGAGGCCGCTGAGAGTTTTGATGAGATGGACTTAGGCGAGGCTTATGCTGTGCTCCAATACTGGGAGAGTATGAATGCCGATTTTATGCAGGCTTATAAGCAAGTATTTTCTAATGATGATGACGATAGCCCCGGTCTTTTTGAAGGTGGGGAAGGCTGGATTGCGGTTTTGGAGGATATTGCTAAAGATGGCGTGCATGGTGATTTTGAAAGAGTGTGCGGAACAAATGCTCATACGCTCTGGATGTATCTGAAGCATCAAAGAGTTATGGCTGTTGCATCTGCACTTCGGCAAGCTCAGTGACCGAAAGAATTTATAATTGAAAATTTATAATTGATATATAATGGAATTGATTGCTGGAGACTATGCAAGCTTTATAGGTTATTTTGAGGATTGGGCTAATGGCCATGCCGATATAAAGTTCTTTATGTACGGCGGAACCCCTTTGGATGGTGTAGATCAAGCGACTGGCTGTCCAGATTTTGCATACCCTTATATCTGGCTAGAGTCTCCTGTTATTAAGTTTAATAGTAATGGCGGCGGCAGTTATTTTGACATTTTCCATGTGGATATAAATTTTATTGCTACGGCTCCTTTAGATGATTTGGCAAAACAAAGG
>Ga0222653_1000125_pt1 | contig 48052 bp, 41 predicted proteins | sample AntAcemetagen419_FD_179856 | JGI IMG/M metagenome (GOLD analysis project Ga0222653, IMG submission 179856) | Saline water microbial communities from Ace Lake, Antarctica - #419 | ecosystem: Environmental > Aquatic > Non-marine Saline and Alkaline > Saline | place: Antarctica: Ace Lake...
TAATTCGGGTATCAAAGCTGACAAAGAAAGGCAATACTTGCTAAGTGATACCTCTCTAATGTGAGTTGCTCTGAGTTTTTTTATGATGGGTGAGGTTTCGAGGTGTGGTTGTTTCACTTCGATCACAGCCAGTTCACCAAAATTTCCTTTTCCTTTTTCGTTGCTGAATTCAACTTCAAAGTCAATGGAAAAACGTTCCACTCTGTCTTTACTTATAAAACTGAAACGACGGTAATTCACCTCTAAAACAGGTTCGAGGTGAGTCGAATCTTTGACTCCGTTTTCTTCCAAAAAAACTCTCATCTCTTGGTTGATCTCGTTTGATTCGAAATTAGAAAGGACGCGTTCCTTTAATGTGAGGCCTTTTACTGATTTCATCTTCACTTCAAGAAAGGAAGTTTTTGTATCGGGATACTTTCTGAATCTCACTTTCTTTCTTAGGGACTTACCGCGGTGATGATCTTTGTAAAAGTCAAAATTCGGAGTGTCGAAATACAACGTACCTATAGCGGAAATGGAGTCATCATTCGGCGTTATTAAATCGTAATGATCTTGCAGACCTTCTATAATATCTGCGGTTTGATTGATGTGACAAGGAAACTTTCTATCGCGTCTTTCGGCAAAGCGGCCATCACCAAAGTCATTCAGCCCCAATCTTTCGAAAGGGGTTAAAACAAGATTTATCTGTTCGAGTAGATCACTACTCATATATAAAGATCTTTTCTTTCAATACGGCTCCTGCGGAATCAACTACACGCTCTTTTATTTTCAATCCTCTATTATCGTATTCGGTTGTCTCCCTTTTTACAACCGCTCCCTCACTCCCCTTGGTGGATACCTCCATCAGATCTCCGAGCTTGTTGTAAACGAATTCCTTTTCATCAATTACTTTACCGCCTTCAGAAACTCTCTTTTCCAAAACCACATCCCCTTTTTCGTAAGTGTAAAGCACGCGTTCGAAACTTGCTGGCTGAGCACCCTTCATGCCTGATCCATTTGCGTCTATCGTGATCTCATCTACTACTTCGTCGTTCTCATACACGCGCTTTTCGTGCAGCTTCAATTCACCACCCGAAGCGTAGGTGAATTTCTCTATCCATTCTCCTTCAGCATTGTACCTCTCAACCTCCTCAATGTAGCGGGCAACTTCCAAGTGGTTATCATACTTGACCACAGTCTCTGTCTTCTTTGTGATGCCATAGGTGCGAATCGTCTTTGACGATTGGCCGAAGGCAGAACAATAACAGAGGAGCGAAATGATAAATAGAACAGCTAACCTCATCTTAAAACAATAATATCTTCTGTAATAATATCATCTTTTCGATCCTTGATTTCAATGTTGACACGCACTGCTTCGAGATCTCCTGAAACATTACATGGTTCTGAGAGAGCATAGATCTCGTATTTTCCTCTTCTTAAATAAGGAAACCAGAAAGTACCATCAGGACCAGTTCTTACACGTTCAAAATGAGATGGATCATCACCAGCAATGATGTAGACCTCTTCGTCTATGCCGTAAAACGAATCCAACAAAACGGTACAGTTTCCATTGAAATCCTTCACATACACCTTTCCTTGGATAGATGCTTTCCCACCTTCGCCAGGTTGATCTTCACAAGAGAAGAAAAAAAGACAAATCGCACAAACAATAAATGACACTCGAATCATACATCTACTTTCAGTCCGCTAATATCGAAAATTAACTCAATGTTAAATTCTTAGCGAATCATTAACACAGTACCTGATGTTTGAACCACATCGCCGGTTATGTCATTTCTGTATCGAAGGAAATAAGAGTAAAAACCAGGAGGAGCGAAATAACTGCTTCCCTCTTCACCACCATTCCAACCTTCATTGATGTCCGAGGAAGACCAAATCTCTTGCCCCCATCGATTCAAGATTGAAAGCCTGAAGTTTTCAGCGGAAACTTCGTTTCCATATACTTTCAGAATATCATTTAAGCCATCTCCGTTTGGCGTAAAACTACTTGGAATGAAAACCGAATTGAGCCGCTCTTCGAAGTGAGCTATCAAATGAGTTGGAGCAAAAAACGCATAATTTAAGAGTGGTAAATTCTCATTTTGAGCAGCAGCTCCAAGTTTGACTTCCCAATGAGAGAATTTGTACTTGTCTCTTTCGATCGCTTCAACGGCAATACTCTCATTTCCGAGCATAATCGTCTCGTAAGGGAACTTTTTTAGTAGCGTATCAGGTAGTCTAACCCACCCAGCCCCTTCAGGCTCTGCCTCAATTCTAATAGAGTAGTTTGGCAACTCAATAAAGTTTGCTACCACTACATCTGGATCTTCAAATTGAATGGTGATCTCAGCTGTTTCCTCATCGGGGTTCGGTGTTCCGTTAAGGAAGGACCAATGCGAAAATTCGTGAAAAGGTGCGGTTGGTTTAGCTTGAAGCTGCAATACTGACACTTGAGGAAGGTCAATTGAAGTAGGATAAACTTGAATTGCCGTATCTCCCAAAATGATCTCACCAACACCTTCAGGAGCAACATCAAACGTCACCTCATTTATGATTTCAAAGAACCTTGCTGTGAGGGTTTGATTCTCCGTCATGTTAAACGTTACACTGTCATTTAATGCATTTGGACTTAATGCCAGCCCGCTTTCCCAGTCGCTAAAACCGTACCCAGCAATTGGCAGCGCCTTGGCCGAATAGTCAACTGACTCTGCCAAATCGATGCTTACAGGAAAAGTATTGTAAGTAATACCAGCAATCGTGATTGAACCTGAATTTGCGGGCTCCACATTAAGTGTGAGACTGTAAGAAACATCTGGAACAAAGTGGGCAATCAAGGTATCATCTGCCGTGAAGTTGACAGTGATCGCTTCGGTAAATTCATCAGGTGTCAGGACCGTATTGTTCGAAGTCCAATGACTGAATATGAATCCGTCATTCTCATCAGCATCAAATGAAACTGGAACGCCTCCGAAATAAACCGCATTGTAAGGGTAAGAATCAATTTCAAAGCTTGGTAGGTCGATCCGCCCTCCATTTAAAGGATCGGCGTATAAGACAACATTATATGGACCATCTAACTGAGGATAACAGTCCAAATATCCGTCATTAATCACTTGACAGCGCAGGTCAATAAAATCTCTCACTTCTTGAACATTGTCTTGCCATTCTGCCATACTTCCACCCCATCGATCAATTTGATCTTGCATCTCAGGTTCGATCAAATCGACCAAACTGTCCAAATGCTGTTGCATGTATTCGCATGAAAAATAAGAGGTAGATAAATCGGCATACCTATTAATATAATCCGCAAAAAAGTCTTCATTTTGAAGAAGTGTATTCCAGATAGGAACATGCCCCTGTCCTCCAGGATCATTCAATTGCTCGGGGTCACAAGGATCGGCATTTGCACTTTGGTCAGCTACACCAGTAAAGTTGATGTAGTGCCCGAAAGTCGCATCCATATCCCACAAGATGTAGCGCCATTTTCTCTTGTCGCCATCAGGATTTTTACCTCTCCACCATCCTGTGTTCCAGTTGAGCCAATCTGAACAAACTACATAGGAGTTAAGCAAGAAGTAATCGATTAAGCTTCCAGTGTTGTATAAATCATTTACATAATCGTAATTGGCGGGGTCGGTCATATCATTTCCCAAAATAAAATCACGCAAGTCATCCCATTCATCTGCGGATCCATATTCCTCCCAAGTTCCACCCCAAGTTTTCAAAAAATCCACTTGACCAGCACCTTGGTCATAGTAATGTTTAGTAAAGTCGAGATCATCTACTTTTTCTCTGATTTCATAAACACCCCAATAATCGCCGTTCACATACATAACACACGGCGCGTAGGTGCGCTCATCCATTCGTAAGTCGGCAATTTGAGAAAGCGATTGAACGTAAGCGTCTCGGATATGAGCGCCTCCGTTTTCAAAAGGATAGTTGTCGCTCGCAGCTGCCTTGATAATCAAGCGTTGGAAACCGTCTCGGTCTTTCTCTCCAAAAATTTGATGATCAACTTCATTGCCATACCCAAACTCATCTTGGGTTATGTAATCAATTCCTCTTTGAGGATAGGCCCATGAATCGTTGCCGTGTTCGTTAAAATCTCCGTTGGTTTCAGACAAAAGTTCGCCCGCCGCCGAAAAGAGCTCGAAATGACCTACAGGTTCTATCTGATTGCCACCGAGAAGCGTTGGCAATTGATCTCCACTAACTGAAACAATGTAGATGCCATGCGTATCATTTACAAAATAGGTATTCGTCTCAACGAAACTTGGAGGATTATTGGCAGCCGTGTTAAATGCCCTTGCCTTTATTACGGTAGTTTGAGTGCGATTGATGGCACCTGTATAAAGTGGCGATGCCTCTGTAGGAACCGTGCCGTCTACAGTATAATGAATGGCAGCACCTGGGTCTGGTGATTGAATATCCACATCGACCGTACCTGCATAGTAGCCTGGGGTTGTAATAATCTCTAATGGAATGTACTCTCCCATTGCGCCTGCATTTGCTGCTCCAGGAGTTGGCGTAGTAAACACTCCCCAGTCATTTGCACCGTCAGTGAGTCTTCCTCTTGAGTGATTGCGCTGGTTTGCTATAGTAAGAAGGTACGAATCAACTATTGCTCCTGAAGGATCAGAAAGTACCGCACCCTCTTGCTTAGCCTGGGTGATTTTGAAACTTGAATGTAAATTTCCTCCGACACTTTCGTCCCTATCAGATGCATAGATCAAGAGATAGTCTCCTGCAACAATGGTGGTCCCTGCGGGAATCTCCCACTTCATTGGCTCCAACTCATCGTCGCTTAGGTAAAATCCTGAAAGGTCCACATCAGCTCCGCCTGAATTGTAAAGCTCAATCCAGTCTTCAAAATCGCCGTAATTATCGGCAAATCCACCAAAATTAGCCGCGCTAATTTCGTTTACGACCACCTGAGCATTCAGGCAAAAAACACAGAATATAAAAAGGGAAAACAGTGATACTTTCAGCTTCATCTCGAAGGTCTTAATTGGTTTCAATAATCTTGCAATTTCATGACGCCTAACATTGTCTTAAAGTTGCTTGACTATTCGATAACTATTTTAGTAATCCTGTTGTTGAACTTCAACATATAAAAACCAGGAGACAGAGCTGCCAAATCAATTCTTTCTTGATTTTGGAATATTGTAGTCTGGAGCACCATGGTTCCCAAAGAAGAAAAGACTTGGACCTGACCTGGCTGAAATTCCTGGGCATCAATAATTACGGCGCCTGAAGAGGGATTCGGGAACACTTTAAATCCCAATTTCTGGTTTTGATCGAAAGTACTTGTTACTCCGCCATTGGTCATTTCATGAGAAGGCAACATGCAGTTAATCTTACCTGCTCCATTAGGGAATCTGCCTTCGGATTCATCAGAAGTAATGATGCCAAACCTCACGTAATCTATGGTCAAGGTGTCCGCATTTGAAAGCAATATGTCATCGCCATCTCCACCAAGCTTGAAAAAAGTATGTAACCCAGGCTCCATTAAACCTTGGTCACACCAAATGATCAAGTAATCATTGGGCAGAAGTGTTGTATCGGGGAAAACATACTGAGTTGGTTCTCCAATTTTATCACTCAAGAAAAAACCTTCTAAGTCTATTGGGTTGTTTCCTCCGTTGTAGAGCTCAATCCAGTCTTCGAATCCGCCCCATTGATCTTGCACGGTCGATTCATTGGAAGATTGGTACTCGTTAATAACGAGTCCTGGCTGAACGCTATTCGTATTCAAACCATTAAAAGTTGGAATCAGGATATTAAAAGGTCCTTGTCCATTTGGAAATCTTCCTACTGCAATGTCATCGGGCACAGCACCGAAACGGACATAGTCGAGAGAAATCGTGTCTGTATTGTACAGGCCTACTTCTTCACCCGAGCCAGATAAGCGGAACGCAGCGTGAAAAACACCTTGTTCGGGTTGATCATCACACCATATTGTTACAACATCATTTGCCGCCAATTCGAAATCAGGGAAGGTAAACTTGGTTTTGTTTCCATTGTTATCAGAAAGAAAAAGCCCCTCAAGGTTAATGGCCTCATCTGAGGCATTATATATTTCTACCCAGTCGTCATTTTCACCAAATTCATCGGTTCCTACGTTGTCATTTGCAGGAACGACTTCGTTGATAACCAACTTCCCGAAGAAAGGCTCGCATTGTGCAGAGCTACTATTGGCAAGAAAAAAAAGGCAGTAGCCTAGTATAGAAAGTCTCAATGTATTCATCCTGCGAAAATATACAATCCACTCGGACAAAGCGAACAAGGTTAAAGACAAAAAACCTGCTTTCATTGGAAAGCAGGTTTAGAAGATTGTAAAGGATGACAACGGATTATTCGGTCAAGAAAATCGTCGGCAAAAAAAAAGCTCGACAGAATCTGTCGAGCTTTTAACGTCGGGGTGGCAGGATTCGAACCTACGACCTCCTGCTCCCAAAGCAGGCGCGATACCGGGCTACGCTACACCCCGAGAAATTTGTTGTACTAATTCCCGGAATTATTTTTACAATTGCTGGCAGCTAACTACCAGATTGCTTTTGACCAATTCGGAACTATAAAAGATCCATTTTGGGAGCGCAAATATAGAAAACTTTTTCCCCGGTTCAAGAAATTTACATCCAGAATTATGATGCAAATTTGTCACATGAATCGACTTGCCATTAGCGCCCTTCTAATTTTGCTCACGAGCTGCTCGGGAGAGACTAGCTATGAGACTTTTATAAGAAACAATAGTGATCGGGATATCAAAATTCTTTTGTACAATAACGGTGCCCCCAGAGGAGATACTTTATTTCTTACGCCCAATTCAAGTGAATCCATTTCTCGAGGCAGTTCCAATCAAGCAGAAGAGGAAGAGCCCGATTGTGCGGAAAGAATAGACTCTGCATATGTTGAGATAAGCGGGGGCGGAACTCTTGAAAAAGATATTTCAGAAGGATCGAATTGGGAAGTGGAAACGGATCAAACGCAGAACATTCCTAGAAAATTTGATCACGAATGTACGTTTACGATAGACGATTCAGACATTATTGAATAGACTCAATTGGTTGGCATGAACACTACTCAACCACCCAAAAACCGACATTGTAAACAGAATTGCTCCTATTGGTGATCAATGAATCCTCGGGCATAGCAGTAAAACGAATTCTTTCTTCGGGCAATCCTTTTTCTTGAATGAGGTATTCCGAAATAGAGGCAGATCGTTTAAACCCGACTCGATCAACTTTTTGTTCAGCTCTCTCCTCTCCTACCATGAGCATACACTTCCGTTGGATGGGCAGCTCGCGGTCTTGTTCCAATATTTCAGCATCTACAAAAACTATAAATAAAGTGTCCTTCACGTCAATGCTAGATATCGCTTCAAACACCTCATCGGTCACTTCATCAATCTCTGGAATGTCGTCATTATATAAATACCTGTATTTGGCTTCTGCAATAGCGTAGTTTTCAATAGCCTCGTATTTTTTGGTGATTCGCTTGAACTCAATGTTCAGGTCCTTCTTGTTTCCCAAGACCTTAGCGAGATCGTCCAATTGCTTCTCATTGCCTTTATCCAGCTTCATCTGAAGGTGACCAAAATTGATTTTTTCCAAGTCCTCGGCTTTCATCCCAAAAGCTCCTGCCAATAAACGGAATGGCGCAGTGACTGCTTTCAAGAGGATATTCTTTACGGTATTCCAAATGAACTTGCTCAGTTTGTACTCAGGGTCTTTCAAATCGCCCTCAATCGGAATATCCATTTCAATATTACCATCGAGATCTTTCAGCAAGCTTACCGCCAACTTCACTGGCAGGTTGTAAAACGGCTCACCGCCGTATCTCCCTCCAAAGTTGAATTGTTGGAACTTGATCACATTTTGACTGTTGATGATCCCGTTTCTAATCTTGGTATCACAAGTGTAAAGCAGTTCGCCCTCAGAGATTGGATAATCGACGTAGTCTGAGGTGTAGGGTGAGAAAAACGAAAGTTCCGTTCCCCGAATATTGTAATGCAAATCAACGTCTTCCAGATTGTCGGTAAAGACCTTCAGGTAACCTTCAAATCTTCCCGTCCCATTCAAGGTCGACTCTGCATTGAAGGTAAGTTGCTCTTCGGCAGAATTTAGCGAGTCAGCATGCAGCAATAAGTCAGTAAGTTGATAACGGAAGGGATCGGAAGGGATGTAGTCGTTAAAATCAAAGGCCGAATTAGTGATTGCAATCTCTTCCACTTTGTAAGACGACTCGCTGTAGGATTTAGCAATGTCTTTTAAATAGATTCCGACCAGCTGAAAGGGATTGGAGTAATCAATCTCCACTTCGGCCTCCGATGAACCAACAGAATCGGCCACCGCGGAATCGGTAGATGCAATCAGCATATTCGACCAATTGTCGCCATCATCGTACATTTCGTAGAGGCCGTAAAAGCCATCCAGCTTAATGTGATCGATATTGTAAAGCGCCTCTTTCATGACCACTGTATCCACATCGATTTCCATATGGTCGAGTGCCAAGACTCTATCGTCTCTGCTATCGGTCATCTCAAGCCCATTGACTTCGAAAGTCCCACTGAGATCGAACACGTCAGTATCTTCCCAACTCCCATGGACTCTTAAACTCGAGTTAAAGAGGCCAGCCAATTTATTTAACTCGATGTATGGATCGAAGTAAGGCCGAATAAGGGAAATATCGAGATCATCCATTTCGAGAAAGACATCGTAAAAAGAGTTTTCTAGATCGATTCGGTTGGTCGTTGTAAGTTGGCCTCCACTGCCTATGTGCAAAGAGGCAATCACGTCAAAAACACTAACCGTATCGCTGAACAGTGGTAGTTCGATACTCAGCGAATCAAAAATCGCTTTTGGGTGAATCTCGCTGCTGTACTCCAATGAAGCTCCCTGCATCTTAAAATTGGCCAAGGTGAAATGCATGGGCTCCGATTCTTCCTCTTCGGGTTCGATAGCTGTTTCCTCGGTTTCAGCCAAGTCGTCAAAATTAAAAGAGGCCTCATTCTGCTCGACCCGAGCAAAGAAACCATCGATGATGAAATCCTGGATGTAAATGCCATTCGAGAACAGGTGCGAAATCTCAAGGTCAAGGTTTAAGGCTGAAAAAGAAGTGAAGACTGTCGAACCATCTTCCTCGTACATCTTAAAATCATCTATACCGACCTTCCCAGCAAAGTAGTTGATGTCGATATTCTCCATTTCAACTTCGCGCCCGATGAGTTCGAGGTCATTTTCTTGGATGTAATTTTCTAAAAAGGTCGGGAAGTAAGAAAGTAAGGCAAGCAAAATAACAACTAGTGCCGCGAGGATCCAAAGGAATATTTTAAGCCACTTTTTCATGGTGATAATTAGGTTGCTGCAAATATGGGGAAAATGGAGAAGTTGCAACTAAAAGCTATAGCGCAATAGCGTAAATAAGTATCTTAGTTAGAAAGTGAGAAAATGGGACTACTCAACAAAATACTAGGCAACGCAAGTGAAGTATCTACCGATAAACTTCAAGAAAAATATGGACAGCTACTGATAAACGAAGAAGAAATTGAATTGGGCTTTAAGCTCATTCGTGGCACGTATATTTTCACGAATAAAAGGTTGATTCTTGTTGACAAACAAGGACTGACAGGAAGTAAAGTCGAATATTTGTCTCTACCCTATAAGAGCATTTCTCGTTTTTCACTCGAAACGTCGGGCACATTTGACTTAGACGCCGAGCTGAAGATTTGGATTTCAAGCGCAAGTGAGCCTGCCATAAGCAAGAAATTCAATAAGTCGGTCAATATTTATAAAGTGCAGCAGTATCTGGCATCAAGGGTTCTATAGAAGCTGAAGAAAAATGAGTTCTCGAAGTCTGAAGAAAAGATATTCACCTCTCCACCGCCAGCGAATCGATGATCCCGGATGGGGGTCGTCAAGCAGTCAAACCCGAACATGACGTGCATGTTCTTGGGTTTTTTAATGTCCCCAAATACTCGAGCGAGCATCGGCTTAATGTTTCGTGAAGTAGAAACATGAGATTCTAGGGATTCACTGATCCGCCGCCAGCGGATCAGCGTTCCCAGGTGGGGGTCGTCAAGCAGTCAAACCCGAACATGATGTGCATGTTCTTGGGTTTTTTAATGTTCCCAAATGCTCGAGCGAGCTCGGCTTAATGTTTCGAGAAGCAGAAACGGGGGAATCTAGGGATTCACAGATCCGCCTCCAGCGAATCGGTGATCTCAGGTGGGAGTTGTCAAGCAGTCAAACCCGAACATGACGTGCATGTTCTTGGGTTTTTTCATGTTCCCAAATGCCGAGCTCGCTCGAGCATTTGGGAACATGAAAAAACCCGATTCCACTTCGTGGAATCGGGTTTAGATACTTGCGGAGAGAGGGGGATTCGAACCCCCGGTACCGTTTCCGGTACACATGTTTAGCAAACATGCGGTTTAAGCCACTCACCCACCTCTCCGAATGGGAGCACAAATGTATAAAGTATTCCGTCTAAGACAATGCTCGCTTCTATAAATTTTATTCAGGAATAACTTAGTGTTATTTTTACAATAACTTCATTGCCGATTCATTCGTACCCTGTACTTTTGCATAAGTACTTAACGTAGCGATCTCACGCCACGAAGCAAGTAAAATCAGACGATATGCCCGAATCTGCTGGCCATCCGCTTAAAAAACTTTACGACAATCAAGGAAACGAGCTTTCCCCTCAACTCGACGAGGACGTAAAGAACTACCTAATCGATATAGACGGAACCGTTACTGACGACGTTCCCAACGAGGAACCCGAAAGGATGGGGACGTGCGAACCTTACCCCGACGCCTTGGAAATCTTAAACAAGTGGTACGACGAAGGCCATATCATCACCTTCTTCACATCACGCACCGAAGATCACCGAGAAATCACAGAGATGTGGCTCAAGAAGCATGACTTCAAATACCATGGTCTCCTTATGGGAAAACCGCGCGGAGGTAATTACCATTGGATCGATAATCATATGGTTCGCGCTACAAAGTTCAACGGAAAGTTTACTGACTTGGTGATGCGAACGAAGGAGATTGAGGTTTTTAAGCGCTAGTTTCCTTCAGCAAGGCAATACCTTTCTTCAATTGGAAGTGGAATAGAGAAATTTAGTCAGTACAATTAGCGCTTCAATATATACACCTTCTTGGCCTGAGGAATATCAAGAACACTTTCGCAGCTACTTGACGCCTTGAAGAGCTTCTCGATATAATCCACCCTCGACCCGCATGCAAACTATTCGAATAGACAAACTAGTCACCAGTGAATATTTCAGCTAGAAGATCAATCCGAACGGCAATCAAACTTGCGGGAATTCCAGACTCTTTCTTCTCTTTTAAAACAGAAAAAAAGAAGCACAAATTCATTTTTCATTCAAATCATCCAATTACTACCTTAGCCAGCCCAAATTTGAGCTTTACCAAATGGAGATAGAAATCACCCTACCCGACGGTTCTAAACGGAATTATCCGAAAGGATCAAGTGCCATGGATGTTGCCATGGACATTAGCGAAGGTCTAGCGCGCAACGTACTTGCCGCAAAAGTAAATGGCGAGGTGCGCGACGCCAGTCGTCCAATAGAAGAAGATTCCGATGTGAGCCTTCTCACCTGGAACGACGACGAGGGAAAATCAACCATGTGGCATTCCGGAGCTCACCTAATGGCCGAAGCGCTTCAAGAATTTTATCCGAATGTAAAGTTCGGTATCGGACCGCCTATCGAAACTGGGTTCTACTACGACGTTGATCTCGGTGAAGAAGTCATGACCGATAAGGATTTCGAAAAAATCGAAAAGCGCATGCTGGAGTTGGCTCGTGAGAAAAACCAGTACGTCCGTAAAGAAGTTGGCAAAGACGAGGCAATAGCCTACTTCAAAGAAAAAGGCGACGAGTACAAACTCGAATTGCTCGAAGGATTAGAAGATGGAACCATCACCTTCTACACCCAAGGTAATTTTACAGACCTCTGTCGTGGACCACATATTCCCGATACGGGGAAAATCAAAGCGATCAAGCTCATGTCTTTGGCAGGAGCCTACTGGCGCGGCGATGAAAAGAACAAACAGCTCACACGGATTTACGGAGTGGCTTTTCCAAAGCAAAAAGACTTAAAGGACTACTTGCACCTTTTGGAAGAAGCGCAAAAGCGCGACCACCGAAAGCTCGGAAAGGAAATGGGTCTCTTCACTTTTAGTCAAAAGGTAGGAATGGGATTGCCCCTTTGGTTGCCGAAAGGCGCCATACTTCGAGAACGATTGGAAAATTTCTTGAAAGCGGCTCAGCAGGAGGCTGGATACCTTCCTGTAATTACTCCACACATTGGCAGCAAAGAGCTCTATGTGACTTCTGGGCATTACGCCAAATATGGTAAGGACAGCTTTCAGCCAATCCAAACACCGCATGATGACGAGGAGTATCTTCTAAAACCGATGAATTGTCCGCATCACTGCGAAATTTACAAGTCGCAGCCGCACTCATACAAAGACTTACCCATTCGTTACGCTGAATTCGGAACGGTATACCGCTACGAGCAAAGTGGAGAGCTACACGGATTGACTAGAGTTCGTGGATTTACTCAAGATGACGCACACATCTTCTGCACGCCCGATCAAGTGAAGGAAGAATTTAAGAAAGTGATCAACTTAGTGCTTTATATTTTCCAGACTTTGAGCTTCGATGACTTTATCACGCAAGTCTCGCTTAGGGATCCAAATGACAAAGCCAAGTACATAGGGAGTGATGAAAACTGGGAGAAAGCAGAGAATGCCATCAAAGAAGTGGTTGAAGAAGCTGAATTGAATTATGTTATTGTAGAAGGAGAAGCGGCGTTTTATGGACCAAAGCTCGACTTCATGGTGCGCGATGCCATCGGTAGACGTTGGCAGTTAGGCACGATCCAAGTGGATTACAACTTGCCCGAACGATTTGAGCTAGAGTACACTGGTGCTGACAATGCGAAGCATACGCCAGTAATGATTCACCGTGCACCCTTTGGGAGTATGGAGCGTTTTGTGGCGGTTTTAATCGAGCATTGTGCAGGAAAATTTCCACTTTGGCTCAACCCCGACCAAGTGAAGATTTTGCCTGTGAGCGACAAGTTCAACAATTACGCTCAATCGGTTTCAAATAACCTAAAATTTTACGATATTCGCGCCCTCGTTGACGAGCGCAATGAAAAAGTGGGACGAAAAATCCGCGATGCCGAAGTTGAAAAGATGCCTTACATGCTGATTGTAGGTGAGGAAGAAGAAAACAATGGCACCGTTTCAGTGCGTAAGCAAGGAGAAGGCGATAAGGGTTCGATGAAGGTCGAAGCATTTGCCGGATTGATCCAAACGGAGATCGATTCAGAATTGAAAAGAAACTAAAACTTAAAGTCATAGCGAAAAGATTTCACAAGCGGAAACCCCGACGGGTTATTAAGGAAGATCCTCACAAGATCAACGAAAGAATTACTGCACCTCAAATTAGGCTATTAGTGGATGGCCAAGAGCCGCAAGTCCTAACCGCTGAAGAAGGAATAAAATTGGCCAAAGATCAAGAACTTGATTTGGTTGAAATTGCTCCGAATGCAGATCCGCCCGTTTGTAAGATAATAGATTACAAAAAATTCCTCTACGACCAGAAAAAGAAGCAGAAGGAGCTCAAAAGCAAGCAGCAAAAAGTTGTTGTGAAAGAAATCAGATTCGGACCAAATACGGACGATCACGATTTTGACTTTAAGCTCAATCATGCCAAGAAGTTCTTGCAAGAGGGATCTAAAATAAAGGCTTACGTATTTTTTAAAGGTAGAACGATTGTGTTCAAGGAACGTGGAGAAATACTACTCCTGCGCTTTGCACAAGAATTGATCGCCTTGGGAGCAGTAGAACAGCTTCCGAAATTAGAAGGTAAACGGATGATCATGATGATCAATCCAAAGAAGAAATAAAAGATTAACAAGTAAAACAAACAGGTCATGCCCAAACAAAAGACCGTATCGAGTGCTAAGAAACGCTTTAAGTTCACCGGTACGGGCAAAATCAAAAGAAAGCATGCTTTTAAAAGCCACATCCTTACTAAGAAGGAGACGAAGCAAAAGCGGAATCTCACTCAAACAGGATTGGTTGACAAAGCAGACGTAGCTAACGTCAGAAAAATGCTTAACAAGTAAATTCAACAGGTTAAAAAACCAGAAGGTGAGTTTAAAGTTCGCGCGATGAGTGCGGCACTTATTTTCAAAAAAAGAATTAGAAATGCCAAGATCAGTAAATTCAGTAGCCTCGAGGGCAAGACGAAAAAAAGTCCTCAAGCAAACCAAAGGGTACTTTGGTAGAAGAAAAAACGTGTACACAGTTGCAAAAAATGCCTTGGAAAAGGGCTTGCAATATCAGTACCGTGACAGACGTCAAAAGAAAAGAAACTTCCGCTCATTGTGGATTCAGCGTATCAACGCAGGAACGCGCGAATACGGCATGTCCTACTCTGAATTCATGGGCAAAGTAAAAGCAAAAGACATTCAACTTAACCGTAAGGTTTTAGCCGATTTGGCGATGAATCATCCAGATGCTTTCAAAGCTATATTTGATTCGGTTAAGTAACTGAAATGAAATCCTATTTTTGGGGAGCAATTTTTGCTCCCCTTTTTTGTGTCCATACTTTCGGTAAAATGAGATTGACCCTATTTTTCGTACTGCTTTTTTCGATGAATTCTCTTTACTCCCAAAAGTTTGAAGAGTTCTATTCCATCCCTAAAAGTGAATTCAAAGAGACCCTCAAAACAGCTCCCACTTTATGTGACCTGAATGCGGGAAGCTGGGTGAACTCTGAGATGGCCAAAATGGAGAAGGAACACTACGGAAAAGTAACCGTGGTTCATTTTGGAACTTTCGACAACTTCATGTCAACTGCCGATATGGAGGACCTGTCTCAATTGCAAAAAGAGTTTCCCCATATTCGGGTAATTATCTCATTGAATCCGAAATTCGGTTATCCAAAAGATGAGAAGGACATTCTTTTCGAATTGGAAAAAAGACAGATTCCTCTCCCCGTTTACATGGACAAGGGCTTTAAGCTTTGGGAATGCATGGGTATCGAATTATGGCCAACCACCATGTTCTTCGGACCTCAGGGAAGCCTATTGGAAACACACGAAGGAAGACTAAACCTTCCAGAATTGAGAATGTCTCTTCCCGAAGTCATCAACCGTTTAGGCCCTTACTTAGATAGGCACGCAGAACCTTTTTATGGAATGCCTCCAGGTAGATGGAACAAACGAACGGTATTGGAATACCCAGCAGGCCTTGCTGTAAACGAAGGTGAAAGTATGATTTTTGTTTCCGATCAGCTCGGAGACAGAGTCCTGGGTCTTACAATAGACGGAAATGTCATGTATTGTATTGGCAACGGAGAGAAAGGCTTTAAAGATGGAACTTTGGAACAGGCTACACTCAACGGTCCTAGAGGAATGGCCATGGACTCGGAGAATTTCATCCTATACATTGCCGATACAGATAATCACGCGGTGCGAAAAGTCGACCTCATCAACGATGAGGTGACCACCATAATGGGCATAGGAAGGCCTCCTCGAAAAATGCCGAAGAAGATAGTAGGCCTGAATTCAGCGATCAACTCTCCTACCGATCTTCTTTTGGACGGCAATGATCTTTACATCAGCATGCAGGGCAGCAACCAAATCTGGAAAATGGATTTGAGAACGGAAGTAGCTGAGCCTATAGCGGGAACTGAAGAGTTTGGATTTTCTAATGGAGAAGCATTGAAGTCTCAATTGGCTTCACCTTCTGGTTTGGCGAACGATGTATCAGGAGCAGTTTTCTTTACCGATGCTCAGGCTTCAGCTTTAAGATATGTAGATGGTGATAAAGTCAAAACTTCTGTTGGTGAAGGAATCTTCACCTATGGATATGCGGACGGCAAAAAGGAAGATGTCAAATTGAGATACCCAAACGGTATTGTCGCGTATGACAAGAAAATTTACCTGGCGGATACATACAACCATTGCATTCGATACATCGAACCCTTCAAAGAAAGATCGGAGACGGTGGCTGGAAATCCCGATATAGCGGGGTATCGAAATGGATTCAATCCACTCTTCAACCAGCCGATGGATATCGCTATGCTCGGAAACATTCTAATCATTGCTGATGCAGGAAATGGTGCAATCCGCACCCTTAATCTGGAAACAGGTGAGGCCGGGAGTATTGGGTTGATCAACTATGAATGCGTAGGCCGTGGCAAAGGAAATGGATTGACAGATTTGCGCGATGGCGCTGAGTTGATCTTAGGTAATGGCTTAAACGAGATAACCTATAACTTAGATCTCGGTCCGAACTATGAGCTCGATCCCACTGCCTTTCAAGATATCAATCTCAATACACGCACACCTGGAGTCGAATTGGTTGAATACGACTTCAGCGACGGACAAGTTCAGCTTACTTTCATTCCTGACCCTTCCGTAAGAAGACAAGCTTTCACTCTTGAATTATCGCTGTTCATCAGATCAATTTCAGATCCTTCTAGGCAATACAGAAAAGAGATTAGTTTCTACCATCAAATAAACGTGGAGGAGCAAGCTGGATTTAATCATGTCATTTCTACCTTCTACGATCCTGAAAAAGGCCGCGAATAGAAATCGCTAGTTACTATCTGTCCATGTAGTCAGGTGTCTTGGCAAGAGAGTTCAAAATAAAGGCTTGCAAAGGTCTGAAAAAAAGAATTTTACCTTTCGTGAATACGCTATACTGAGTCCCGCCGAAGGGACTGTTTTCAGGGCAAGGGTACCGCAGGTATTAAACTCTATAGACTGACCTATTAGCTATTCCAATATTCGGCTCAATCCTCTGGCCGCCAAGTCGTATTGAGGATTTACCAATAATGCTTCGCGATAAGAAGTCTCCGCATCACCGTAGAGTTCCATTTCCTCGTAAGCCAAGCCTCGGTTGTAAATAGCCTCGACATAGTCTGGCCTTTCCACAATGGCCGAGTCGAAATAAGCTACAGCAGTATCGAAAGCCAAGTATTCAGTGAGGTACAAGTAGCCAAGGTTGTAGTAACCCAATACATTGTTGGGATCAGCTCGGAGCATCTCAAAATAGGTGTCCCTAGCCCTATCAATTCTATAACCTGCTTGTAAAAACATTCCCTTGTGATAAAAAGCTTCGGCACTCTTAGGTCTAATCTGAAGGGCAGAATTGAAGTACTCCAAAGCCAATGGGTCGCCTTGAAAGGCATACAAGCTTCCCAATTCCATATAAGCTTCGTAGAGATCGGGGTTCACTTCGATGGCTGTCTGAAAAGATGATTTAGCTGTAATCGTATCGCCCGTTTCTTTGTAGACATAACCCTTTATAAAATACCCCTGTGCCAACTGATTGTCTCGGCGAAGAGCGTCATTCACTGCAGTTATCGCTTCATCGTAACGACGCAAAAGAAAATAGACTTCGGCGAGCTTAAGGAGAGCTTCGGTATTGGAGGGATCCAATTCGGCAGCTTGTTCCAAACTAAGTCGGGCGGGACGCAAATCTCCTTTCAGAAAATTTACTTCACCCAATATTTGGTGAAAGTAAGATGCCGTGCTATCGATACTCAAGGCGCGCTCTGCATCTTTCACTGCAAGGGACATCAGGTTGCGCTCGCTATATGCCAAAGCTCTTTTAACATATAGATTTCCGTTGTTGGGACTTTGCACAATCTGATCACTCAGTTGCTGGATGTAATCCTCTGGAGCCTCCTTCTTATCTTCAGGAGAATTGATCGTTTCCTGAGTCGATTCTTCACAAGAGGTCAAAACCAGTAAGGACAAGGTTATGGCAATAATGTTAAACGCAATTTTCATGTCGTCAAATTTCGCATTTTCAAAGGATTTGAAACTCACTAAAAAAGGAAAGCCGAAGGTGAATTCACCTTCGGCTTTCAAATACTAGTTTGTATGTCTAATCCTTTGCAATCTCAACTTTTAGTTTTTGTTCCAGTTCATCCATAAGTTCAGGATTGTCTTCGATCAAAGATTTAACCGCATCCCTTCCCTGGCCGAGCTTGGTTTCACCGTAGCTAAACCATGATCCGCTTTTCTTCACAAGATTCAGTTCAACTGCTAGATCCAATATTTCACCACTTTTAGAAATACCCTTTCCATACATGATGTCAAATTCAGCTTTCACGAAAGGCGGAGCAACTTTATTCTTCACGATTTTCACACGTGTGCGGTTACCTATTACTGTATCACCATCTTTGATTTGAGTCGAACGACGGATGTCAACTCTTACAGAAGAGTAAAATTTCAAAGCGTTACCACCCGTAGTGGTTTCTGGGTTTCCGAACATTACACCGATCTTCTCACGAAGCTGGTTGATGAAAATACAGCAGCAACCCGTTTTCGAAATAGCTCCAGTAAGCTTTCTCAATGCTTTCGACATCAATCGTGCTTGAAGACCAACTTGAGAATCTCCCATCTCACCTTCGATCTCCGCTCGTGGCGTCAATGCAGCCACCGAGTCAATAACCAAAAGATCAATCGCTCCTGAACGAATCAGGTTTTCAGCAATCTCCAGTGCTTGCTCACCATTGTCTGGTTGAGAGATAAAAAGATTTTCCGTGTCCACACCTAAACTTTCGGCATAGTAGCGGTCAAAGGCGTGCTCAGCATCGACGATAGCTGCGATTCCTCCTAGCTTTTGAACTTCAGCAATGGCGTGAATAGCGAGAGTGGTTTTACCCGAAGACTCTGGCCCGTAGATTTCAACGACTCTACCTCGAGGATAACCTCCTACCCCTAAAGCGATATCGATTCCGAGAGAACCCGATGGGATCACATCTATTTTTTCAATTGCACTATCACCGAGTTTCATCACTGCACCTTTTCCGTAAGATTTCTCCATACGGTCGATGGTCATCTGTAATGCTTTGAGCTTTTCTTTGTTTGCTTCTACTGCCATTTTGATAGGTTTTATGCGAGCGCTTCCAATACCTGCTTGGAGGCTTCTTTGGTTTTAACTTTTTCTATGATTTTCTCAATTTTCCCTTCTTCATCAATCACGTAGGTGATTCGGTGAATTCCATCGTACTCTCGGCCCATAAACTTCTTGGGCCCCCAAGCGTGGTATTTTTGAATCATTTCCTTTTCGGGATCTGAAATCAATGAAAATGGCAAATCGTATTTATCAATAAACTTCTTGTGTGACTTTTCGGTGTCGGCACTTACGCCTATTACTTGAAAACCTTGCTTAGCAAGCATCTCGTAATTGTCTCTAAAATCACACGCCTCCTTGGTGCATCCAGGAGTACTATCCTTCGGATAAAAATAGAGAATTGTTTTCTTTCCGCGAAAGTCTGCGTGAGAAACTTCCTTACCATTTTGATCGGTAGCCGTAAATTCAGGAGCGGCCTCCCCTTCTTTTAAGTATTCCATCATTGGTGGTGCTTTATCAGTTTATTGAATGACAACATCTACAGCCGATTGTTTTAATATGAAGCAATATTACTTACATAGAACGTAATGTATTTACGCTGTCCCGAAAAAAGCTTGATTAGTTTTGCACCATGAATCACATTCCATTGGCAGAACGCATGCGACCAAAAACTCTCGACGAGTATATCGGTCAAGAACATTTGGTTGGAAAAGACGCGGTATTCCGCAGAGCACTTGACCGCGGACTGATTCCGTCTATTATCTTCTGGGGACCACCAGGAGTAGGTAAAACTACCTTGGCTAAAATTTTAGCGTCTTCACTCGATAGGCCTTTTTACACCATAAGTGCCGTTAATTCAGGAGTCAAGGATATCAGAGAGATTATATCCAAAGTCGAGTCTCAAGGACTTTTTGGTCAAGGAAATGCCATTCTCTTTATTGATGAAATACACCGATTCAGCAAGTCGCAGCAGGACTCTCTGCTCGGAGCAGTAGAAAAGGGAGTCCTCACATTGGTGGGAGCGACAACAGAGAACCCCTCTTTCGAGGTAAACTCGGCCCTCCTCTCCCGCTGCCAAGTTCATGTACTAAAACCGCTAGAAAAGGAGGACTTGCAGTTGTTGGTAAATCGCGCGATCAATCAAGACGAGGAACTGAAGAAGGAAGGTGTCTCGCTGAAAGAAGATGAATACCTCTTGCGACTGAGCGGTGGAGATGCCAGAAAGCTATTGAACATCCTCGATTCAGTTATTCAGGCTTTGCCTTCCGGCGAAAAGGAAATAACCAATGACAGGGTTAAGGAAGTCGTTCGAAACAACCCGACCATCTACGACAAAGATGGCGAGCAGCATTACGATATCATTTCGGCGTTTATCAAGTCCATTCGCGGAAGCGATCCGAACGGAGCAGTTTATTGGCTGGCTCGAATGATCGAAGGTGGCGAGGATCCAAAATTTATTGCCAGAAGGCTCATCATCCTTGCCAGTGAAGACATTGGAAATGCCAATCCAACAGGACTGGTTTTGGCCAATGCCACTTTTGATGCCGTAGCGAAGATCGGATTGCCGGAAGGCCGAATAGTATTGAGCCAATGTGCCGTCTATCTCGCGTCAAGCGCCAAGAGTAATGCTTCGTATGAAGCCATCAATATGGCCGTGAGCAAAGTCAGGGAGACTGGAAATCTTGCGGTTCCGCTGCACCTTAGAAACGCACCGACCAAGCTAATGAAAGACTTGGGATACGGCGACCATTACAAATACAGCCACTCGTACGAAAACAACTTTAAGACCCAGGAATACCTTCCAGACGAAATCAAAGAAATGCGTTTCTACGCTCCTGGGGACAATGCGCGTGAAAGGGAAATGAGGAAACAGCTCAACACCTTGTGGAAGGGGAAATACGGTTATTAATTGTCGCTAAACGAGACTTGATCATGGCGTTTGGCCATTTGATAAACGAAGCCCACAACGCCACCGCCTATTCCTTGTTCGATCATTTGCCAAACGAAATCGACCACCACGTGTTCAGTTCCAGATCCCTTGAAAGAAACACCAAATACGAAGGCGATCAAGTAGATGAAAAATCCCAATGCTAGTCCCATCAGACCGCCTTTCATCTTAATACCAATACCCATGCTGAGGTAATTAAAAACGAACGTGAGAACGAATCCGATTAGGATGTAGGTGAGCACGGCTAAGCTGTAAAATAAGGCGTAAGGCTGAGGGATATGAATGAAGTCGTTGAGGATAACTCCGTGCCAGAGAAAGCTCAATGCCATCATGACCAGAACCGAAAAGCCCCATGCTACGAAAAACCGTTTTTTAAGCATCTCCATGTTCTGCAAATGTAAAGGAGTAGACCCACTTGGTCAAGCCGTTATTTCCTATTTGTGCACAGAGTTCTGAATTTCTTATAGAACCTTAAACTCTGTCCTTCTGTTTTTGGCTTTGCCTTCTTCCGTATCGTTGGAAGATATGGGCTTTGAGTCGCCGTAGCCCATTGTTTCAAGACGGCTGGTGTCGATACTCTCGCGTTCTATCAGGTGTTTTTTAACAGCATTGGCACGTCGCAAGGAAAGAGCCTCATTGTACTCAGATGCCCCTTGATTGTCGGTATGTCCTGAAATCTCTATTCGCACTTCGGGATTCGCTTCGAGGAAACCAGCAAGCTCTTGCAATTCAGAAAGGGACTCCATCTTCATTTGATCCTTATCCAAGTCGAAGAAGATATTTTGCAAGACAATGGCACTTCCCGGTTTGATCTTCTGGAGCTCAACCGTCAAGGCATAGGGCTCGTTGCTTTTATTTTCCATCAATGAGAAATTCTCAGAGTGGAAGAGATACCCTTCTGCAGTCACGCTTAAGGCATAAGTTTGGCCTGCTGGCAAAGCAATCAAGAACTCTCCCGAAACGGCATCACTATTCAATTGAGAAATGAGACTTTGAGAAGAGACTGCACTCAATCGAAGCTTGGCTTCAACGGGTTTCTTTGTTTCCGCGTCCACCACCAAACCTTGGGCGAATGTAACGGGCGTTGGTCTTACTTCCTTAGGCAGCACAAAACTGTACATATCTAAGTTTCCAAATCCACCCTCGCGGCTTGAAGCAAAATAAGCGATCTCACCATTAGGCGACACCAAGAGACTATTCTCGTCTTTGTGTGTGTTAATAGGGTAACCAAGATTAATCGGCTCAGACCACTTTCCGTTGGGCATTTTCTGGCTTACATAAATATCCAAGCCTCCCATTCCAATGTGTCCATTTGAAGAGAAGTACAAGGTTTTACCATCAGGATGGATATGAGCAGATTCTTCTTTTCCGCGCGAGTTGATCACTCTAGGAAGTTTAACTGCCCCACCCCAGGTTCCATCGGTGTTTCGCTTTGCCACGTGAATATCTTGTTCCCTATTGCCAGAAGCAGTTGGGTATCCACGCACGAAATAAATCGTTTGGCCATCTGCCGAAAGGGAAGGCTGAGATTCCCATGCCGCTGTATTCACTTCAGGGCCGAGGTTGACGGGTAGCGACCACGTGTTTCCTTGCCTCTCTGACATAAATAGATCGCAAGAGCCGAATCCTTTTCTATTGCCCCCGTATTCGCTGAAAAGCTCACAAGCGGTATAAATCAAAACTCGTCCATCACCAGAAATGGCGGGAGCACCCTCGTTGTAGGAAGTGTTGATGTCACTTAGCGGAAAGGAGGCCCGCCAATTATCACCGTCCTTGAAAGCCATGTAAAAATCTTCATTCTTACCGCGATAAGCCTCTGGATCATCTATGAGTCGAGTATAGATAAGTTGACGGTCATCGGCTGTGATGGTAGGGTAGTATTCGGGAAACGGGCTATTGATGTTTTGACCCAAGTTGATTGGATCGAAATCTACTGGATTCTCTATTTTCTCTAGAGCGAAAATGCAATTGAGCAATTCGGCGTTCGCCTTTTCACTCATATCGGGGCTTATACGGTCAAATGATAAGAACCGTTCGAAGTTCTGTTTGGCATCTTCGTAGGCACCGTCGTTAATTTCAAGTGCACCCAAATAGAAATGAGCATTCGCATAAAAATCAGGATCAATAGCGATGGCTTTCTTCAGTGATTTCTTAGCGCAATCATAGTCACGCATTTCGGTGCAAACCTCAAAACCCAAAAGATGGGCTTCTATAAAGCTACTTTCTCTTTCCAGCGCCTCGTCAATCAAGGCAAGGGCCAAATCATAATTCCTAGCGTCAAAAGCGTTGAGAGCGTTCTCGAAAGAGCGAACTGCTTTTTTATCAGAAGTCGTGTAGTCTTGAGCTTGAGCGCTGGAATAGAAAGCGAATAAAAAAAGAGCGGGAATGAATAGCTTCAATAGTTTCGTCACGGAATGTCCATGTATTTGTGAGTCTGAAGAGAGATGCGCCATTGCGGATTTCCTTTTACATAGTCAATGATCAGTGGAGTCATGGCATCTGCCTTATCCCATTCTGGTTGCAGATAAAGTTGACAATCCTTACGAACCTTGGCCGCATGAGCTTCAGCCCATTTAAAGTCGTGCTTGTTGTAAGCAACCACTTTAAGTTCATCCGCTTTTTCGCAAACCGAGTCGATCGGCGACTTGAATTTTTTCGGTGAGAAGCAAACCCAGTGCCATTTTCCAGTAAGTAGGTATGCACCTGACGTTTCAATGTGGGTTCTAAGGCCTTTTTCAATGAGCGCCGATGTCAAGGCTTCCAAGTTATACATGGCTGGCTCACCACCTGTAATCACGACTACCTCGGCTCCCGATGATTTGGCTCTATCGGCCAATTCGGTGATGGTCTTTTTAGGATGCGCAGAAGCATCCCAACTCTCTTTAACGTCGCACCAGGCGCAGCCTACATCACATCCACCTAAGCGGATGAAATAGGCAGCTGTGCCCGTATGAGCACCTTCACCTTGGATGGTGTAAAACTCTTCCATTACGGGGAGTAGATCTACTTGCACTTCAGAATTTTTAGGAGATAGGGGCATGATAGTGGAAAAGAAACCCGTGCGAAACGTGTGTTTAGAAAAACTCTAAAACGGCATGAATGAAGCTTCCGCCTTAGATCGGTAATCCTCTCGTTCGCAATGCGCGAAAACCCAACGAATGGATCGAGGCCCGCCCTAACCAAAGCAAGTTGGGCTCCAATAAATAAAATGTTAGTTTTTCAAACTTGATGCTCGCACGGGAGTTCGTTTACTTCCTTGGCGTCAAAATTACATGTTTTACCTGAGGAATAAAACCAAACAAGAGCAAATTACTTGCTCGAAAAATGGTCTTTTTTCTCGGCAAACAATACGTTGAAGGTGGTTAGGGAACCATAGATCCTGCTGATGTATTGTTGCAAGTTAACTTTGTCACTATCCGTCAACACATCGTGTGCGTTAATGTTTTGTTCCAAGACTCTTAAGCGGTCTCTTACCATCACAATTTTGTGAAAGAAGGTATCAATCGGGATTTCTTTCGATTGAAGATCTGGATTACCGGGAACCAGGACTACCTTACCACCGTTCCATTTATCGCCAAGATCTACGACGTGGCTCAAGTCAGAAAAGTCTTTGAGGATGGACTTCATTGCACTCTTGACATCTTCGATGCCGATGGACTCATTCACTTCTTTGGGTGATTCCAACACATCCAATCCTTCGAATGATCTAGAGATCTCTCGATCGCCATCCCCTTTGAAAAATACCTGAAGAGTAGAAACGTCCATGTCTACCACGATTCCTTCACCGAAAGTGGGGTGCTTTACGCGTGCACCTATCCCTAAATTATAGCTTTCTATATCCATATCAAGAATTTTGAAGGGCCAAATTAAGTGAAATTTGAAATCAGTCTATTGACATCGGCTTGGATGTAGTTGCATCCCTGCGGTTTCTATTCTCAAATCTAAAATTCGCAAATTTTATTTAGAGTAGAAACTGAAGTCTTGGAATCAAGATGAGCTATTGATTCTTCAAAATTTCAAACCACAACGAACTCATCAAACTTCCCGAAGCCCTTAAGGAATGTTTCACACAAAGAACATTACTGCTCAATATCTCGAACAGCCTCTTTTGCCCTCGCCGAATCAGGGTGCGCTAAATCCCCAGACAAATAGGTTTCGAGAATATTAAGATCCTGCTCTCCCAGTGCCGTAAAATCTTTTAAATCAGAAGAATCTCTGAGAGATTCGATCAGTTCAGTATAATAGAAATGTGAAGAGTCCCAATTCTGCAATTGCGTGTGAGTATGCCATTTCGAAAGACCATTGCCGTAATCAACTATAAATGGATGAGTTATATCTGCTGGATGACGGTGACTATTTTCCAAAGGCTCTAATGCCAGATTATACCCTTCAGATACAACAGCTAAATTGTATGAATGCTCTATCCAATATAAATCTTGTTTTTGCGACAAACTATCTCGGTTAATTAACGCGAGCAGCGAGTCTGCTTTTTCAAAGTCACCAATATAAGTGTAACCTGTAATCAGCGCATTAAAGGGTTCAAAATACGAGGTATCGAAATCTGTTTCATATAGATACTTTTCAATATTCTCTACCCCTCCTTCAACATCTTGCAATAAAAAGATGTCGTTATAGCTGGAGCTGAGCATAGAACCAATATTTTCCTGGTCAAGATTTTGCTCAATTACTTGGCTTTCCGAACAAGAAAGGAGTAAACACACACATAAACTCAACAACAAACTATTCTTCATTCAATTGGCTTAGTAAATGGTGTTTTCAAAGGAGTCCCGCAATACTGCAAGATGACTGTTTTCAGAACAAGGTGGAAGAAAAATAGCGGACTTTGTTGACAGACTCTAATCAGAGTCTGTCAATCTTTTTGCAGCCTGCAGTGTATTCAACAGCAGTGCTACACGTGTCATCGGCCCTACTCCACCTGGCACGGGTGTAATGGCTTCCGTGAGCGGTGCTACCTCATCGTACAATACATCTCCTTTCAAGGCAAAGCCTGACTTTTTAGAATCGTCGGGAACTCTGGTAGTCCCCACGTCAATCACCACGGCGCCTCGCTTGACCATATCGGCAGTTACGAATCCAGGGATTCCTAAGGCAGCCACCAATATATCAGCTTGACGTGTCCAGTGCGGAAGATCTTTCGTGCGGCTGTGGCAAAGAGTGACTGTGGCATTTCCCACTTCCCTATTTCGCGAAAGCAAGACACTAAGCGGGGAACCAACAATATTGCTTCTTCCCAAGATCACGCAGTGTTTTCCCGAAGTCTCAATTCCATTTCGCTTCAGTAATTCGATAATTCCCGAAGGTGTGGCTGGCAAGAAACCGTCCAGTCCGAGATTCATTCGCCCCACATTCATCGGATGAAATCCATCCACGTCTTTATTGGGGTCAATAGCGGTAATTACCTTTTGCGAATCAATGTGCTTTGGCAAAGGCAACTGAACGATAAATCCATCGATATCATCATTTGCATTCAGCTGATCGATAAGCTCGAGAAGTTCTTCCTCAGTAATGTTATCATCTCTCCGAATCAAGGAAGAATCGAATCCGACCTCCTTGCAATCCTTTACTTTGTAACTGACGTAAGTCTCACTTCCACCGTCGTTTCCCACGAGTATTGCGGCGAGGTGAGGAACTTTAAACCCCGACTCTTTTCGCTTCGCGACTTCTGCGGCAATCTCTAGCCGTATCTCTTTCGCCGTATCTTTTCCGCTGAGAATCTTTGGTTCTGTCATGGTTACATTCCTGGTATTCCACGGCCACCCATCATTTTCATCATGTTGGCCATGTTCTTTTTGTTTGACATTAATTGCATCATCTTCCGCGTCTGCTCAAACTGCTTGATGAGTTTGTTCACCTCCTGCACATCCGTTCCACTTCCTTTGGCAATTCGCTTCTTCCGCGATCCGTTGATGACTTTATGATCGTTTCTTTCTTGAGGTGTCATGGAGTGAATGATGGCTTCAATTCCTTTGAAAGCGTCATCGTCAATATCCATTCCCTTCATGGCTTTTCCCATACCGGGAATCATACCCATGAGGTCTTTCATATTCCCCATTTTCTTGATCTGCTGGATTTGATCCAGAAAATCATCGAAGTTGAATTCGTTTTTGGCAATCTTTTTTGAAAGCTTGCGTGCTTTCTCTTCATCATATTGCTCTTGGGCGCGCTCCACAAGCGAAACAACATCTCCCATTCCGAGGATACGGTCGGCCATTCTGCTTGGATAGAAAATATCCAAAGCGTCCATCTTCTCTCCCGTACCCACAAACTTGATGGGTTTGTCTACCACCGTTTTGATGGAAATCGCAGCTCCACCTCGGGTATCACCATCGAGCTTGGTAAGAACTACTCCATCGAAATTGAGTCGCTCGTTAAAGGTCTTGGCAGTATTCACCGCATCTTGACCAGTCATGGCATCGACCACGAAAAGCGTTTCCGATGGTTCGATTGTTCGTTTTACCGCTTCGATCTCACTCATCATCTGCTCATCGATTGCCAATCGACCGGCAGTATCGACGATGACCACATTGTGACCATTGCTTCTTGCGTGAAGGATGGCTGCTTGGGCAATCTTTACGGGATCTTTTTCTTCTTTATTCGAAAAGACCTCTACTCCTATTTGATCTCCGACAACGTGCAGCTGATCGATTGCCGCAGGACGGTAAACATCACAGGCAACGAGAAGCGGATTCTTTCCTTTCTTGGTTTTGAGGTAGTTTGCTAGCTTTCCAGAAAAAGTCGTCTTACCCGAACCTTGGAGACCCGACATCAGAATGACAGCAGGATTTCCCGAAAGGTTGATTTCTTCCTGATCACCACCCATCAGCTCTACGAGCGATTCGTGGGTGATTTTCACGAGCAGCTCCGAAGGCTTCAACGACGTGAGTACATCACGTCCCAGCGCTTTTTCTTTTACCTCATTGGTAAAGTCCTTCGCCGTTTTGTAATTGACATCGGCGTCAAGAAGGGCTCTTCTCACTTCTTTAAGCGTTTCGGCTACGTTAACCTCGGTTATCTGGCCTTGGCCTTTTAAGACCTGAAACGCTTTATCAAACTTCTCGGTAAGATTTTCGAACATATAATGACTGATTTTCGGTTGGCAAAGTTAGCAATATGTCTACATTCTATCGGGCGACTGAATTCCCAACAAAGCCATTGATTTCTTAATGATCTCTCCTACTTGTTTCGCTAAGAGTGCGCGGTAATTTTTCAAGTCTTCCGTCTCAGCATGAAGGATACTTGAGTTTTGGTACAACGAATTAAAATCCTTCACCAAGTCGAAGGTGTAATTGGCCAAAATAGCAGGACTGTATTCGGCGGCAGCCTCTTCGATCAATTTTGGAAAAGAATGGATTTTGAAGTGAACACGGCGCTCGTATTCATCTACTTTAATGTTGGCTAGATCAAAATTCAATTCGCCTTTGGTATTTCTCAATACCGACTGAATTCGAGCATGGGCATATTGAATAAACGGCCCAGTGTGCCCATTGAAATCGATGCTTTCTTTTGGATTGAAGAGCATATTTTTCTTGGGATCTACTTTCAGAAGAAAATATTTGAGAGCCGACATTCCTATCGTCTCATAGAGTCCTTCCTTCTCGCTATTCTCCAGTCCTTCCAGTTTTCCCAACTCCTCGGTGAGTTCTTTGGCCGTGTCGGCCATAGCCTGCATGATGTCATCCGCATCCACTACGGTCCCCTCACGCGATTTCATTTTGCCTTCCGGCAATTCTACCATACCGTAGGAAAGGTGGTAGCAATTCTTGGCCCACTCATAGCCGATTTTCTGAAGAATAAGGAAGAGTACTTTAAAGTGATATTCTTGTTCGTTACCCACGGTGTAAACCATCTGAGATACTTCAGGAAAGTCTTGGTAGCGCAAAATGGCCGTACCGATGTCCTGAGTCATGTAAACGGTCGTTCCATCCTTTCGGAGGAGAAGCTTTTCATCTAAACCATCAGCAGTTAAATCGACCCATACCGAACCATCTTCGCGTCGATTGAAGATTCCATTTTCTGCTCCTTTCAGCACTTGCTCCTTGCCTTGAAGGTATGTGTAGCTTTCGTAGTAGAGCTTGTCAAAGTCGACACCCATTCGGTCGTAGGTTTTTTCAAATCCTCGGTAAACCCAGCCGTTCATCTTTTCCCACAGTGAATATGTTTCGTGGTCTTTCTGCTCCCATTTTACTAGAGTTTCTCGGGCCGCTTGCATAATCGGTGATGCCGCCTCGGCTTCTTCCTGAGACATTCCTAGATCTATCGAGACAGCCACTTCTTTCTTAAATTCCTGATCGAAACGAACGTAGTACTTGCCCACGAATTTATCTCCCTTCATTCCCGTGGAATCAGGTGTCTCACCATCCGCGAATTTCTCCCATGCCACCATCGATTTGCAGATGTGAATGCCTCGGTCATTGATGATCTGCACCTTTCTCACCTCATGGCCCGCTGCGAGCAGAATCTCCGAAACCGAATAACCCAAAAAGATGTTGCGCAGGTGACCCAAATGCAGCGGCTTATTGGTATTTGGCGAAGCGTACTCAACGGTAACAAGTGGTTTGCTTCCCTTTTCAGCAGAACCGTAATCCTCTTGGCGACTTGCCTTCAACAAATTTTCTACCCAAAACTGAGAAGTAAAAGTGAGGTTCAAGAATCCTTTGACTACGCCAAATGATTCCACTTCGCCCATTCTGGATTGGAGGTATTCTCCCAAAGCACTTCCTGTCTCTTCGGGCGACTTTTTGGCAAAACGAACCAAAGGGAAAGTCACAATGGTTAGTTCTCCATCAAAATCCTTACGGGTAGGCTGCACTTGGATATCGCTTGGCGACACCTCAGCGTCGAATAGAGTTTTCACTCCTTCGGCGCACATCGCGGCGAGATAATTCTCAATCATTTTTTTTCGCTTTTCGGTAAAAATACTTCGGCCATCATGCAGCGGGCGCTTCCTCCACCCAAAGCTTCGATCGTATCCAATGAGCTGTGAATAATAGTCGCGTGCTTCTCAATAGCCTCAATTTGATCGGGTCGCAAACTGGAGTGTGCGGCAGTGCTCATCACCAAGAACTCTTTCCCCTCTTTGTTGCACACGTTCAGCATGTTTCCTGCAAAGTGCTCTTTCTGAGCTTCAGAAATTTCAATAAGCTTTTTGCCCGCTCTTTTCAAAGAACCCAGCACATCTCTTCTTTCAGTCTTATCGTCAATACAGTTCAAGCAAACCACGCTGAAACTGCTGCCCAAGGACATCATCACGTTGGTGTGATAAATCGGCAAGCGCTCGCCATTCACGGTCTGACTTGCCGTAAAGGCTACGTATTCGTAATCGAACCTTTCACAGAAAGTCTCGAGCACATGGATGTCAGTTCTGACACTGATCGCCGCATAGGCTATATGATTCTCTCGGTCGAGAACCATGCTACCGGTGCCTTCCAAGTAAATCCCTTCTGATTCAAAGCCACTAAAATCTTCAATCATCTCCACGTGAAAACCAAAATCATCTGCCAGCATTTCGAACATTTCCTCGCGTCGCTCGCCCCGACGATTTTCGGCGTTCATTGGATAGGTAGCTATTCTTCCGTCGGCGTGAAACGACACCCAATTATTCGGGAAGATTGAATCGGGTGTTGATGGAAACTCATCGTCTTGAAAAACCACCACGTCAATTCCATGACCGCGTAATTTCTCCACAAAAGCATCAAACTCAGCCACAGCTTGCTCATTAGCCTTTTTGGAATCCAGTCCTTCCAAAACTTTTTGGTAATAATTATTAGCGGCGGTCTCCTCATTAAAATGGAAATTGAAGGGCCTTACCATCATAATGGTAGAAGTAATTTGTTTGCTCATGATCTTCTTCTTAAAGGCATTGTAGAACAGCGTAATAGACCTTCTTGCTTGCTTATCTCGCCGTAGGAAATGGACTCCACTGTAAAGCCTTTTTGTCTTAATACTGAATTCAGTCTTTCAAATTTATTCTCAGAAACGATGACGTTGGGCGAGATTGAAAAAACATTGCTATTCATATTGTACATCTCCTCTCTATCTATTTCGATTATGTTGTCTTTTCCGAAAAAGTGGACAAGAAACTCAACATCCTCGAGATTTTTGAATCCACCTGGAAAAAGAATCGCTTTATCCTTTCCGATGGGCTGAAAACAGCAGTCTAGATGCAATGCATTTTGCCGTGGATCAATATCAGATTTATTCAACTCGAAAGCATGAACTTCCCAATCTTTAAAGCTGTTGACGATAAAATCCACTCCTGCTTCATTCGTTCTACTCACCTCGTACTTGGCAAAATCCTCAGGCTTGGAATAACCCACGAAAACATGACCGTTCCAAGGCATAACATCACCTCCTTCAGCTCTCGCTGTTTCCGGCATTCTTATGATTTGATCAGGGTCGATCTCTTGGAGTAAATATTGCACTGCCTCAGTCTCCCTTCTTCGGTGTTTCAGTATGTTGGGAATGACAAGCTTGTCTCCAATGACAAAATAGATGTCTCTTGAAAAAATCTGATTCACATCAGGCAAGACTTCAGGCCGGTAAACTTGGACGTCATATTTTTTGAGAACCTCGTCGAAGGCGGTCATCTCTATGACCATAGCGTCTTCTTTGGGGTATTCTCCTTTTTCGATGTAATACCTGGATTTTGGATCATATGCCTCCTTTACGGACGGCACAGGACCTGGTGATCTGGCAGTGCCAAGCAGCACAGCTTCGAGCACATCGGTCTCGTTTTGGATTTTTAGTTTAAACATGTAGGTGGTGTTGATGCGTCAAAGGTAGATAACGGAATGAATTTCTAAGCATTGGAGTCACGCGCACAAAAGCCTTTTGAAACTTTGAGTCACAGTATCCGTAATGACAGGTGTTTATCCAATTTAACTCATTAAAGACCACACTCGTGAAGAAGTCAAATCCCCTTCAATCAAAGTTTTCAAAATTCGTCCTATTAGGCATATGGTTCGCTCCGCTTGCGATCATGCTCCTCTTGGTAACTGCCTGTTCACAAATATCCAGTAACGTCTTTAATTCAAAACCTTCAGAGGGAATCATCAAGTACAAAATTTCTTTCCCTGACGTCTCAGACGAGAGTATCACAGCCACGCTTCTGCCCGATCAAATGACTTACGCTTTTACGCCGACTTCATTTGCTTCAAATTTTGAAACAGTTGGAGGTGTTTTTAAAAATAAGATTGTGGCCAATCGCAATACGCGAACAGTGAATCATCAATTGAAGATTTTCCGAAAGAAAATTCAAACCAAAATGCTAGAAACTGATGTCATAAAGATGCTTGCAGATTATCCCAAAGCTGCTGTAATTAGAACCAGTCAAACTGATACAATAGCTGGTTACCACTGCAAGAAGGCCTTGATTGTATTTGAAGATATGGATATTAAGGAAATCGAAGTATACTATACGGATCAGATAGAGATGGATTCGCCAAACTGGTGCACCCAATACCACGAAATTGAAGGGGTACTTATGGCTTATGAAATAGTAGAATTTGGAATTAGAATGAGGTTGGAAGCTGAAGAAGTGAAAACTCCTCTTCAGAACCCTGAAATGCTTCAGGCAGAAGCTGAATATTCAGAAATCACGCGAGAAATGATGGATATAGAGCTTGAACAACTTGTTCAAACTTTTGAGCTATGATCAGAGTATTCTATTTCATTCTTTTCATTTTTACTCTACCATTCTTTTCTTTCTCTCAATTCGAGGGAGTAGTGGTTTATGAGGTTACTTACGAGGCCTTAGAAGAAGACAAGCAAGAATTGCTTTCCATGCTTCCGCAAAAAAGCCTCCTTTACGTAAAGGATCAGTTATCTCTATTTGAGCAAGAGGTTGCAGGCGGAGGAAGACAAGCTTTCTTTATAGATGCAGAAAAAGGATCAGGGGTTTTAGTCATGCAATTCTTGGGACAAGGCTACAAAGTAGAAATGAGTCAAGACGAAATAGAGTCTCTAAAAAAGGCGAAGGAACTGGACATCATGCCTACTAAAGAGAAGAAAACTATTGCTGGCTATATGTGCAATAAAGCTTTGGCCATTTCAGATACGGATACGTTGGAATTATTTTTCTCAAACGAATTAAAATCAGAATCGAGTGTTCCTCCGTTTGCCAATGTGAACGGCATTCCTCTTAAATATGAACTGATAAGAGGTGGGGTAAAGATGACTTACACTGCCGTTGAGGTAAAAAAAGCCACCATAGACAAATCCAAATTTAATGCAGCGCCAAGTATGAAGACGATGGCTTTTGCAGATTTCGCACGCTCATTTGCTATTTCACTGTAGGTTCTTTTTTGAGCTTATTCAGATCGGAAATCAATCCAAAGGAATAGTAGTGAATTTTATGGACACGCTTTAATTGTACCAAAGCTTGACCTGTGTAGCTCCTTGCCCGTAACGGCTATAATCCGCATCTTCGAAATCACAGTTCGAAAGTGATTTTAATCTTTTTCTCAGCTCATTTCTCAATCGCCCGATACCGATACCGTGGATATAAACCACTTTGGATAATCTTCGGCGCTTGGCTTCAGACAGCGTTTTTTCAAAATGATTCAGCTGAACAATCACCATATCGTGATTGGAAAGGTTTCTAGTGTAGTCCACTACCATGTGAATGTGCAAATCAACTTCCATATAAGGTATTCTTCCTTGCACCATGGTGTAGCCATCAGTTTCATCTGTTTGTCGAACAGACTTTTTAACCTTCTCCTTGATTGTTGTTTCCTTTAGCTGCCAATCTACTTTGAGCACCAATTCACTTTCGGGAAAGGAAAAAATAAAACCATCTTCGTCTTCTACTGATACAAAGTCTCCTTCGCAACCAGCAACGATTCCTCCACCGACTTCATTTAGGAATTCTACTTGATCGCCTATTTCAAATTTCATAATCTATTAATATACATGGCACTTCGTTCAAAATGCTAATTTCGCAACCTTATTAGTTTTTCCATGAAATCCACCTTGATTTATCGCATTTTATTCGGAGTAGTTCTTTGTTTCTCTCTTTATGCTTTGGCTTATGCCAAACCGCTGGAAGATGGAAAGAGAAGGACAGCTGTCATTGGCTTTTACAATGTTGAGAATCTTTTCGATACCATCGACGACCCTTTAAAGAAGGACAACGAGTTTACCCCGGACTCTTCCAAGAACTGGAATAGCGACAGGTACGACCAAAAAATCGAAATGCTAGCCGAGGTCATTGCCTCGATGGGTAGTGCCTCCAATCCTGCGATTATTGGACTATGTGAAGTTGAAAATATTGATGTGCTCAATGACCTTTCGGCTAATGCACAAATTAAAAAAGCCAAGTACGAACCCATCCTAATTGAAGGGCCTGATCAAAGAGGGATCGACGTTGCATTGCTTTATTCCAAAAAGCTATTCAAACCAATCTCATCGAACTCCTACAGAGTAAATCTAGGTGACGACGAACGTCCAACCCGTGATATTCTTCACGTAAGAGGGGCGCTCAAAGGAGGTGGGCCAATCATTCACATCTTTGTAAACCACTGGCCGTCTCGATATGGCGGGGCAGAAAAGAGTGAGCCGAAGCGAATTGCTGCCGCACAGGTTTTGGCAGCAAAAACTGACAGCATTCATCAACTGTATCCCAATGAAGCAATCATCTGTATGGGCGATTTTAATGACTATCCAGACAATCGGTCATTAACAGAATTTCTTCCGACGGGAGAAAGAGACATGTTAGCGAATTTAATGAGTGGCTTGAAGGAAGCTAAAAGAGGATCTTACAATTACCGAGGGGATTGGGATTTCCTAGATCAAATAATTGTTTCTCGCTCGCTGATTGATGGGAACCTTCCCGACATCGTGAGTGGCAGCACGGCCCCATTTTTCACGGATAGCATGGTATATACGCATCCAAAGTATGGAGATGTGAAGCCAAAAAGAACTTATGGAGGGCCTGAATATCTAGGAGGCTACAGCGACCATTTGCCAGTCTACACCATTTTGGCTTACTAGAAGTACAACCAATGCCATTGGGTTTGCCCTTGACTAAACTCTACAGTTGGTGCAGGAACTTTTAGAATGGCAAAAGTCGAGAACACCGTTTTTAGGAAACGAGATTTGGTCTTTATTTTTGTGAGGTCCACATCCAAACTCATGTAATACTGACGGTAAGGACTGAGCACGGGCAAAACATCGCCTTCCTCGTTAAACTCAGGGTTCGAGCTGCCGCCAAGCATATTCTGACCTCCGTATCCAAAAGAGAAACAGAGCCATGGAGGTATCACTTTTGAATCGTTCATAAATGAGCCTGGGGAAACGGACAACCAAGCAGTCTGACCGTTGTAATCCTTGAAGATTTTTTCTAAAGTATTCGAACCTAGAAGCTCTGGCCTGTATTCGGCCAGACCAGATTCTGAGTACGAAAATTTCAACATCATTCTTTGTTCTTGCCAAAGCAACTCCTGCCCCACAAAAAGACCAGCACCCGAAACGTTGGCAGCAAAATCTCCCCAACTGAATCCCCATCCCTTTGAGTAGGCATCAAAAACCTCCACATTGGTAAGAAACAGAAGGCCTACACCACTGCTCCACCACATGCTTTTTCGTTCTTCTAGCCCCGTTCCACGGAGAATTCCGTAGCCGTACCGTGAAATCTGGTAAGCACTAAGTGCATGCCCTGCTTTGTCCATCCCGAACCATTCATCTGAATCATTGAAAAAATTGAATGATGTTGATTCATAGTCCGAGTACCACAGCCCATAAAGAGCAGTCATAGTTCCCACATAGCCCACCCCGGCAGTAATCGCTACAGCGTTGAGTCGCTTAGAATTTAGTGTATCGGGATAAAAACTTTCTTGCGCAGATAATCCTTGGCTGAAAAGCCAAAAGAAAAGAATCGATAAAAAGGATCGACCTCTGCTACTTAAGTTCTTGTTTCCGAAGGTCGTCAAACTCTTTTCTGAACTTTTCCACTTTTGGCCTTACGACCGCCTGGCAATAAGGAGCACTGGGGTTATTTATGTAATAATTGTGGTGATCCTCTTCGGCTCTATAAAAGCTAATGATTGGGTCTATCAGGGTCACTACAGAGCTAGAGTACAAATCACTCTTATCCGTTGCCTGTTTTGCCTTCTCAGCAAGCTCTCGCTGATTTTCGTCGTGATAGAAGACAACACTTCTGTATTGGGTTCCCATATCGGCACCTTGGCGATTCATGGTGGTCGGATCATGGGATTGAAAAAACACCCGAAGTAAATCGGTAAATGCAATCTCACTTGGGTCGAATACAATTCTAGCCACTTCTGCATGACCTGTAGTTCCATTGCAGACTTCGCGATAAGCAGGGTTCTTTATATGACCACCACTATATCCTGGGTAAACCTGCTTTACGCCATGCAATTCTTGGAAAACCGCCTCCACGCACCAAAAACAACCTGCGCCAAAGGTGGCTTCTTGCAATTCATTCATCTCTTTACTTATTGACATCTGCTCTTAAATTTTCTGGTCTATTAAATTGTCGACGTCTTACGTATCTCTTTATTGCACGTAAAACAAAGGTAATTTATTCGTCCCTTTCGGAACAGTTTGCTTTGCAATTTTGTTGCAATCTCAGCAGTGCCTTTTCGCGAAAAAGAGGATAAATAAGATTTCAAAAACGGTGGATGGTGGAATTAAATAACCCGAGGAATTCAACCTGAATTCCTTTAACATTGCCCTGTTAAAATACGACAGTCTCCTTTGCCGTTTCATTGGTTCATTCCTTTTATCTTTGATAGTCGATCCCGTCTCAAAAAGACGCTACACCACATGGCCAAAAAAAACAGGGTAACACCCAGTAAATCCACTCAGAAGAAAACCCCCTCGACTAAGAGGCTTAATATACCAGCTCTGCTTTCAGATCGCAGAGTGAAGCGAGTCGAAGGTTTGTTCCTGTTTTTCTCTTGCATATATCTCTTGATCGCCTTTACCGCTTTCATGTTTACTTGGAAAGAAGATCAGTCTCTTCTTTCTGAAAACTGGTGGGTCGTTCTTCGCGAAGGAAATTATGAAGCAGAAAATTGGCTAGGGCCAGTTGGTGCAATGATGGGCCATTTCTTCATACACGAATGGTTTGGTGTGATGAGCTTCTTGTTCATCTTCCTACTATTCATTTATGGATTCAGGGTATTGTTTGGCAAAACCCTCCTGCCCTTGTGGAGAGCTACGCTTGCCTCTATTTTTGCCATGCTTGTCTTTTCGCCTGTCCTAGCTTTTTTGTTTGACTCCCCTGACTATCAAATTTTGGGTGGTCGATACGGTTTCGAATTGAATCATACGTTGGCAGGTAAAGTCGGAAAAATAGGAACTGGTTTTTTGCTACTTTTTATCGCTGCAGGTTATGTTTCTATCGTGTTCAATCCCTCATTCTCGTTTTTAAGAAGTTTATTTTCTGTGGCTTCCGCCAAGATGAGTGGTCTTTTCAATTCCACAGGGAATAAGATTCGGATGTCAGCACAAGATGACGAAGAAGAACTCGATGAAGTCAAGCATTTTGAAGACACCATCGGCGATATGGATAACTTCACTGAGACGAGCGCCGCAGATCTTGCCATGGCAGATATGGATGCAGAAGAAGACACACCAATTGAAGTAATCGAGCCCACGAAAGAAAGAGAGGTAGAAAAAGAATCCCTTGATTTAGAGGTATCGGCAAGTCCTCAGCCCACTAGCTTTGAAGAGTTTGAAGATGTAGAGTCTAAGCCTTCGCCACCCGAGGATAAGAAAAAGGAAGAGTTTACGGTAGAGGCTCCCAAGGAAGAAAAGGCACTTTCGGATAAGGAAGTGAACCAAAAAGTAAAAGACTTCGGTGAGTACGATCCCACTTTAGATTTATCGAATTTTCAAATGCCAAGAATCGATCTTTTGGAAGATCACGGCAGTGGAAAAGTAACGGTAAGCAAGGAAGAGCTCGAAGCGAATAAAGACAAAATCGTTACGACACTTTCCCATTACAAAATCGGAATAGAAAAGATTAAAGCAACCATCGGGCCCACCGTAACGCTTTACGAGATTGTGCCAGTGCCAGGAGTAAGGATTTCCAAAATCAGAAATCTCGAGGACGACATTGCCTTGAGTCTGGCCGCATTGGGAATTCGAATAATTGCTCCCATTCCCGGAAAGGGAACAATAGGAATAGAGGTACCAAACAGTGTTCCTGACACAGTTTCGATGAAATCGATCATCGCGTCGGAAAAATTTCAGAACACCAAATTTGAGTTGCCAATAGCACTTGGGAAAACGATTAGCAACGAGACTTATGTGGCCGACTTGGCCAAGATGCCTCACCTCTTAATGGCAGGGGCTACTGGTCAAGGAAAGTCCGTGGGACTAAACGCTATCTTAGTGTCTCTGCTTTACAAGAAACATCCGTCTCAAATCAAGTTTGTTTTGGTGGATCCAAAAAAGGTGGAGCTCACTCTATTTAATAAGATAGAGCGACACTATCTCGCCAAACTTCCAGACGAGGAGGACTCTATCATTACAGACACTGGGAAGGTGGTTAAGACTCTAAATTCTCTTTGTATCGAGATGGATAATCGATACGAAATGCTCAAGAATGCAGGGGTGCGAAACTTGAAGGAGTACAACACCAAGTTCGTACAGCGAAAACTAAATCCTGAAAACGGTCATAAATACCTGCCTTACATTGTTTTGGTCATTGATGAGTTTGCCGACTTGATCATGACTGCGGGCAAGGAAGTGGAAACACCAATAGCGCGTTTGGCTCAGCTTGCGAGGGCCATTGGTATTCACCTCATCATTGCCACTCAGCGACCTTCGGTAAATATTATAACTGGTGTGATCAAGGCAAACTTCCCCGCAAGAATTGCTTTTAGGGTTTCGTCAAAGATTGACTCTAGAACCATTCTCGATGCAGGTGGTGCAGATCAGTTGATCGGTCGCGGTGACATGTTGCTTTCGACTGGGAATGAAGTTATTCGTATCCAGTGTGGATTCGTTGATACTCCCGAGGTAGATGAAATAACAGAGTTCATTGGAAATCAAAGAGGATATCCTTCTGCATTTGACCTGCCAGAGTACATTGGCGATGATGAAGGTGGAAATCTAGAAATTGATATTGCCGATAGAGATGCCATGTTTGAAGATGCCGCCAGATTGCTTGTCGCGACTCAGCAAGGGTCAACTTCTCTCATTCAACGAAAGATGAAGCTCGGGTACAATAGAGCGGGCCGAATAATAGACCAACTAGAGGCTGCGGGAATTGTGGGTCCTTTTGAAGGAAGCAAAGCCAGGCAGGTTCTTATTCCCGATGAATACACTTTGGAACAGTTGTTGAAAGCTGAGTCTGAAAAAATTGAAAACTAATTTGATGAAAAATATATTCAAAGTAATTGCTACCCTATTGATCGCAATAGTAGCAGTCAATGCTCAAGCACAAGATGCCAAGGCAAAAGCCATTCTCGATGAGCTGAGTAACAAAACCAGAAAATATCCTACCGTCACCAGTGAATTCACCTTTACCCTTGAGGACAAGGCTGCGGAAGTAGACCAAGAGCAGAAAGGATCGATCAAAATGAAGGGTAAGAAATACTACATCGTTCTTGGTGACAACCATATATACTCAGACGGAGATACCCGATGGACCTTTAGTGAAGAAATGAATGAAGTGTACATCGACTTTACCGAAACAGGTGATGAGGTATTAAACCCAGGTGATATCTACACTATTTGGGAGTCAGGTTTTAAGCAATACTACAAGGCAGAAGAGAACTTGAACGGAAGAACTACTCATGTCATTAAGCTCGTTCCCGTGGATGCAGAAGACAAGGAGTATCATACCATATTGGTTTACATTGATAAAGCCAACATGGAAGTATCTCAAATTGAGATCAAGGGAAAACAAGGCGTTGACTACACGTACGCAGTAGTATCATTCAGCACTACTGCTGACTATGGAGATGACACATTTGTATTTGACATGTCAGACCATCCTGGCGTTGATGAGATTGATAATAGATGATTCCGTAATTCGAGAAATTCGTTTCTATTCCTTTTAAGACGTTAATAAAAAATCCAATTGCCTGAGCAATTGGGTTTTATTTTGAAATATTATCCCGTTAACTTCGCACAGAATCAAATGTGATGAAATGAAGCACACTTGGTATCACTTTCGCCTAAAGCCATTAAGGTATCCCAATCTTCGCCTTCCACAATTAAAGCTGAGGTTCGGCATAAGGGACCGTGTGACTTGAATCCAAAGAAAGAGGGGGCACATTAGAAACTATGGTCAGTAAAGCTTCAAGCTCAATGTTTAAACGATGAGCCTACTAGTCAAATTACTGCCTCATGACAACCAGACTCTCTTTTTTCACCCAACTTGGACTTCTTACTTCGAGAATATATGTGCCTGATGGAAGACTGTTTGTGCTAAATATTTTCGAGCTTTCCCCTGGAAGAGGGAGATAATCTTCAGTTCGAACTAACACACCTGAATTGGTAAAAAACCTTACGGTTACTTTGCCTCCTGGATCGCTTGGATAATTAATCTGGAATCTGGTCTGAGTCGGATTAGGAAAAATAAAGACTTCATTCTCATATCCTCCCGAACCATCGCAATCTGGAAATATTTCTTTGGAAATCTTTGTTGTCAATCCTTGCGGATCTGTAACCGTAAGATCAAATCTATACCAGAAAGTTTCTATTCCGCAGCCAAGTGGTTGGACCAGAACCAGTGCTTCTTCTTCGAAAAAAGTGCGTTCAAGATGGAAATGTGTGTTGTGATGAAGGTACATATCCCATCTAATCTCAAGTTCATCTACCTCATTTTCCATATCTGAAATATCTCCAACAAGATTGAGGGAAGTTGGACTACCGGTTGAATACAAAAAACCTTCTGAAAAAGAAATTATTTCTGCTTGGGGAGGGGTGTTCTCGACTGCCACCAGTATCGTTTTCTGTCTTGAATTTCCGTAGCTATCTGTCACGGTTAGCACCGTCCTGAAAGATTTGGGCAAACCATCTTCGCTGATAAAAGTGTGATTGGCTGTAGACCCAGAAGCAAATGTGCCGTCGTCAAAATCCCAATCGAAAGTGATGGCATCACCCTCAGGATCGTAAGTTTCTGAAGCATCAAAGAATACAGAAAGGGGACTATTCCCAATGATGGTATCAGGACTGACAATGATTACAGGCGACAAGTTTCCTGCAAAGCTTATCCGCTTGATCTCACCTGGAAACAAAGTGGCTAAGTAAACACTTCCGTCAAAGGGATTTTCACTAATATGGACCACATTTCCAATTGAATTACTCCAATTTTCGAGAGCAGTTAGTTCGTAAGATTCATTAAATCGAAAAGCTTTAAACCACCCCGAAAAATCTGCTTGTAAGTAGATGCCGTGGTACTCTTCAGGAAATGACTCACCTGTGTAAAAAACTCCCGCAACGCTGGAGCTACCCGTAAATTCCTCCGCACCAATAATATTTGCTTCACTTGAGGAAACCCCGATCAGAGCAGCGCTCCCATCCAAATTAAAGCCAGGAATAACGACAGAATCTTCGGGAGCAAAAATACCTGATGCTATTAGATTATTTGCATAAGCCAATACGGGCCTTTCATGCGCAAACGTCCTGATATCAGTGGAGATCTGACCACCACATGGATGTGTCCATTGCTCGTCATGGAATTCTCGGGGCTGAACGATTAAGTCTTGAAAAGTATAGTATGACAAACTTCCGCAAGGAAAGTCAAGCGGATGTTCCGGATCGACAGTTAAATTGTTTTGAAAAAGGTAATAATATTCAGGTCCTTGAAAAATTGGCCAACCAAAATTCAACCCTGATTCATTAATGATATTGATCTCCTCCCAAGTCCAGTCTCCCACGTCTCCGATGATTATTGAGCCAGGATCACCTAGAGCAGGATCTTCAGATCCTGTATTGGGTATGAGGGACATTCTAAACGGATTGCGAAAACCCAGTGCCCAAACCTTGGAAATGGGTTCATCGGGCCTAGATGGGTCGAAGAACGGATTTGATTCATAGGCCCCACCAGTTTCAGGATTGATTCTTAGGACTTTTCCGCAATACGTATTCAAATACTGAGATCTAAAGGCGCCAACATTTTCATCGGGCTTGAGTATACCGTCGGTAAGAGCCTGATCATCGTATCCAAGAAGAGGCAACTCGCCCGTCCCATTGTAATCAGAGCCAGGAGAATTCCCATCACCAACTGAGATCAACAATGATCCATCTTCCCCAAAGCACAAAGTCCCTAATCCATGAGAAATTGTAGGAATGGGAATACCATTCTCTTTCGTATCACCGATTAAAATCACTCTGCTATCAGCGACTATTTGAGTGCGATCATCGCTTTTTACCGAGTATCTAACCACTCTTCCTATAGTAGCCTCCTCATATTGATCTTCTTCAGGGTCGTAAGAACTTGTACCAAAGTTTATAAGATGATGTCTATCGACAACATACAAGAGGTATATCCAGCTGTTCTCTGAAAATTTGGGGTGTAATGCGATCGACAGCAAACCGTGATCATTCCAAAACCCTACTTCATCACTCAAGTCCAAGAGAGGCTCAGAGCTCTTTTCTCCATCTATCACTGGCCAAATGAAACCATTTAATTCCCATACATAGGAGACTTCTTGGTCGTGAACCATTCCAGCGGGATATTCTATATCATCGATTACTGTCTCGATCTGAAATCCTGCAGGCAGAGTCTGGCAAAACAAGTCTAAACTCAAAATAGAGTATCCTGAAATTAAAAGAGCAGTTTTCCAATTAACCATTACAATCTTTCTCATGCTGCAAAAATAGAATGAACACGATTCAATTCAGGTTTTGTGCAAACAATTTTCTCACATAAGAGAGATCCAAAAGTTTCATGTGCTGATTTAAAAAACTGAGCGGCACCCTAGAGTCCGCATTCATAAGGAAAATTCTTAAATATGGAGATTAAAAAATGCTCTTTTCAACTGGCGTGAAGATTTAATAGAGAGTTAGGAAAATCACTTTTGAATATGAATGGAATGAAAATTCACGCACAATTGGGATCTGAGTGCAAATTTGATTTGGACCCAACCAAGTCTTAATTCTTAGTTTCGCTAGTGTTATACACGCAAATTATGAGAAGAATTTTGATTTCGTGTCTGTTGGTGTTCGGTGCCTTTTCTCAAAAAGCTCAAGCACAGTACCCCGATGGATTTGTAGAAGAGGTAGCATATGATCAATTCAATGTAGCTGCTGGAATCTTATTTGCAGACACCAATCTGTCTGTTGTTTGGGGACTTAACGGAACTGTTTGGTTAATCTCAAATAATCAAGTCGAAGATACTCCTGTAATTGATATCTCAGAAGAGGTCGCTTTTTATGGAGACTTAGGAATGATAGGAGCGACATTGGATCCAAATTTCATGGAGAATGGCTTTATCTACCTTTTCTATTGTACCGATACGCATTATTTACGATTCTATGGAACAGCAGATTATGACCCTAATGCGATTGATAGCAAGGTATCTATGGGAAGAATTACACGATATACCATAGATCTTGAAAACCTAGTTTTGCTCGATAATAGTCGGAAAATATTACTCGGTGATGAAATGGGAACAGGACTACCTATCTGCGCTCCGGCTCATGGCGTTGGTCAATTGATGTTTGGTAATGATGGCTCTCTGATTGCATCGACAGGAGACGGAAACACTTGGGCGGGTTCTCCTTCTGGAGGTGGCTTTAATGGACAGGGCCCGCTTCCTGCATACGCTCACGATGACATCGCTCTGGATTATAATATTCTCAAGGAAGAAGAGCAGCTTGGCGCTTTCCGAGCTCAATACTTAGACGGGCTGAACGGAAAAATTCTCAGAATCAATCCCGAAACAGGCGAAGGACTTCCCAACAATCCGTTTTATGACGCAAGCGATTCTTCTTCACCTCGGTCCAAAATTTGGGCAATGGGCTTTAGAAATCCATATAGATTTACAGTTAAGCCAAATACAGGCGGAGGGAACTTAGAGTCAGGTGCACCAGGAACCATCGTGCTTTCTGATGTCGGTGATTGGGTTTGGGAAGAAATAAACTTTGTTACAGAATCAGGTGGGAATTACGGTTGGCCTATTTTCCAAGGGCCTATGCGGTATGGCTTCTATGCCGATGTTTCTACGAATAATGTCAACGCTCCAAATCCTTTGGGCTCTTCGTCTTGTAGTGAATACTTGAATTATCAAGATGTTATTCTACAAGAGAATCTTCAGCACGAATATTTCTTTCCAAATCCATGTGATCCTTCTTTGACAATAGATGAGGAGACAACGACCTTCGTCCACAAAAGACCTGCTCTGAGTTTTGCTAATTCTGCTAACGCAAACAATGAGATTGTTCCGCTGATAGCCGCTGCCTCCACTTTTGATGGGAACGGAGAGGCCAACTTTACTTCAGTCGAAGATGCAGGGGTAATCGGTTCTAGCTTTACAGGTATTAGCGGAAGCGGAGGAGTTTTTATGGAAGGAGACGGGATACCTGAAGAGTATCAAGGGTGGTATACTCTGGCAGATTTTTCGGGATGGCTTCGGGTGATAAAATTTGATGAGACAAACGAGCCTCTGGAAATAGAAACATGGAACGAATCAATTGGTCCTGTTGTCCACATCACTCAAAGCCCTTTTGACCAGTGTTTATATGTGACCACGATCTCACCATGAGAAATAAAACGAATTTGCTTTGGAGGAAATCTCAAACCAGTTCTTGAGGTAACTCCAGACACGGTTTACGGCATAGGTACTTTAGTCGTTGATCTGAATGCATCAGAAAGTTATGACCCAGAAGGCCAAGATTTGACGTACACCTGGACTTTTGAAGATGGCTCTCAAATGACTGGTGAAATAATCACAAAGACCTTCGAACCCTTGAACGGTAATATATCTTCAGAAACCATTCTCCTGAGAGTAGAGGACGCATTAGGAGCAGCTTCAGAACAAATTATTCCTGTCTCTTTAAACAACACTCCTCCAAGTGTAGATTTATCTAGTATTGCGGAAGGCGAGTTATACTCCACTTTTGGCCCTACCCTATTCGACTTAGTTGCGGCGGTGACTGATGACGAGAGTAACCCATCAGAAATGAGCTATGACTGGATACATATCCTTCACCACAATACCCATTTCCACTACCTAGATTACTTATCTGGAAATGGAGAAAAGCTAACCATCTACCCGACGGGCTGTAATCCCTTTGAGACTTATTGGTATGAGGTGGTTATTGAGGTTAGCGACCCAGGTGGTCTCAAGGCAACTGATTCCAGAAACATTTACCCCGATTGTGAAGGAACCCTAGGCAGCTTGACGGAGGGTGATGAATTATTTATCTCTCCAAATCCTGTTGAAGATATATTAAACATCTCTTCTAATGATTCATTCGACCAAGAAGTAGAATACCGCATTTACGATCCATCGGGAAATCTAATTCGTGACGATAGAGTATTCGTTTACAATAATAGACGCTACTTCAGAATTGGCGTGAAAGACTTGCAAAGCGGAGTATACATCTTGGAAATTAATAATGGGGGTAAAAAGAATCGAATTCGCTTTGTTAAGATTTAAGAATCTAGCTTTTGCTGCCTTTGCTTATCGTCTTCCCGCTGCTTATCATCTTCCTGCTCTAGCTCCTTCAACTTATTCGCTGCAATAAACGAGGTAGTCAACTCGATTAACATATTACTGGCCGCACTTGGGTTGTTTGGAAGTAAAATCAAACTGCTTCTACTTTTTTCGCTTACTGATTGAAGCGTATCGTAGTGCTGAGTTACAACGATTAGAGCAGAGGCCTCTTGAGAATTGATTCCGACCTTGTTCAAGACAATTACCGAATCTTCCAACCCTCGTGCTATCTCTCTTCTTTGATCGGCAATACCTCGCCCTTGCAATCTTTTGCTCTCAGCCTCAGCTGTGGCTTTGGCTACTATTCTTATTCTTTCTGCTTCTCCTTCATATTCTGCCGCTGTGCGCTGTCGCTCAGCTGCATTAATTCGATTCATGGCAATTTTTACTTCTTCCGCCGGATCAATGTCCGTGACCAAAGCTTTAATAATCCCATAACCATATTCACTCATGGCCTGTGCCAATTCTCGTTTTATCGCAATAGCTACATCATCCTTTTTCTCGAAAACATCGTCCAATCTCAATTTTGGCACTTCCGCTCTAACGGTATCAAAAACATAAGAAGTTATTTGATCATTGGGGTTCTGAAGGCGGTAGTAAGCGTCGTAGATTTTTTCTTGCAGAACCAAGTATTGCACGGAGACCTTCATCTTGACAAAAACATCGTCTTTGGTCTTGGTCTCTACATTCACATCGAGTTGCTGGATTCTAAGGTTAACCCGTCCAGCTATTCTGTCCACAAAAGGGATTCGAAACTGGATACCCGAGTTCCTGACACTATGAAATCTTCCAAATCTTTCGACCAAGGCGGCCGTCTGTTGCTTTACCGTGAAAACTCCAAGGAAAGCTAATAATAGAATTACTGCTATAATAATTGGTGCTACCATCTTTGTTCTTTTTTAGAATGCCAAAGATAGCCATTAAGCAAACCATCGTAATATTTAAAAAAAGAGCCAATTTTTCGACCAATAGCTATATATTTACGACGAATGGTTTGACTTACCCAATTTGTGGCCGCACCTTCGTGCTTAATTAAAACCAAATTCGGTGCGATTAAAAGCAGTACAAAATTATTAACCAATCTCATGGATTTTTTTGTGACGAAGTTTTCACAAAAGAATGCTCTAACCATAAGTTTCATCAAAAATCCACACATGAAGAAATAATACCCTGCATTAGTAGTCTAAGGCGACACAAAAGCGCCATTCCTTAAAAACCTAAGAGAACTAAACGCCTCGCGTCAGTTCTCGGTTCTCCAACAACTAAGAGAACAACACCAGGAAGGAATTACCCTATAAAACGAGTGGGCAGTTCCAAACGAAACAAGTGGACCTACTCTAGTGAAACCTACACAATGCTAAATTTAATTGATTAGTCACATTGTCGTGAACACATTTATTGCAGGTACAAAAATATTGAAACCTGGATACTCCATATAAGTCAAATACAAACAGCTACATCATGATCAAAAAATATAAAGCCGCAGTCTTAGGTGCTCTGCTCTTATTCTCACCAACTCTTATCTTTAGTCAAACACTCAACTTAGAAACGCTTTTTCCATACACGGCTTTTGCTGGAGTAGGAGCGATTACTAATGGCGGAACCGTAACAGGTGATGCTGGAACCAATGCTGGGATAATTAGCGGTGGCGGTTTTAATTCAGTGAACAACAATAACGCTAACACGGTTAGGTCTAGAATAGATTTGCTTAGAGTTTATATTCACCTTGATGACGTTTTTGTTACTCATCCTGGCACCCATGCCGCAGCATTTGGAAGTGGAGAAACTATTTTCCCTGGTGTTTACTCCATAGGTGGAGCAGGATCTTTAGCTGGAGCTCTTATCCTTGATGGAGATGGGGATCCTGACGCTGTTTTTATAATGAAGTTTGAAGGAGCATTTACCGTGGGAACGGGTTCATCAATATCTTTAGTTAATGGAACAAGAGCATCTAATGTTTTTTGGATTGCTCAAGGAGCCATTTCTGTAGCGACTTCTTGCGCAATTAAAGGAACTTTATTTGCGCACCCAGGAGCTGTTACTCTTGGAGTAGGTAGTACTATTGAAGGAAGGCTATTGACATCAGAAGGAGCAATAACTATTGCAGCTGGTTGTGTGGCAGAGATGCCCGATAGTCTTATCACTATTCCAATCAAATGTTCCGGGCAAGATTTTCCTAATCCACTTCTTGATGTTTTAGGAAGTATTAAAAATTACGCTCTTTTCACAACCGCTGGTGCTGTAGCAAATGCTGCCACATCGGGTATTATCGGTGATATTGGTTCAAATGGAGGAGCCGTAAGTGGATTCGGTACTTCAACTAATATTGGAGATTTTTTGCCTACAGGCCTTGAGACAGCTCAAGCCGTACTGGATTTAAATAACGCCTACGCTCAAATCATGGCCATCGACATCACGCCAACTGCCCACGCGCCAGCTTTTGGATCTGATGAAACCGTAACTGCTGGAATTTATTCCATTGCAGGAGCTGGATCCCTAGCAGGAACTATTACCCTAGATGCTGAAAACGATCCTGATGC
>Ga0222653_1000126_pt1 | contig 47955 bp, 40 predicted proteins | sample AntAcemetagen419_FD_179856 | JGI IMG/M metagenome (GOLD analysis project Ga0222653, IMG submission 179856) | Saline water microbial communities from Ace Lake, Antarctica - #419 | ecosystem: Environmental > Aquatic > Non-marine Saline and Alkaline > Saline | place: Antarctica: Ace Lake...
GCATCAGATAGTCTTCTGGCTTGGAATAAATTTTTTCGGGAATTGGATCATTCTCATTTGCTCATTATGCTCACTTATGGATTGGCGCAATACGGCATTGCTAGAGGAGCCGTGAGTCAATTGCGCGACGTATCGTCGAAATCTATCTCAACACAGCCTGAGTCAATTGGGTAGAGCTTTCCATCGAGCTACCTTTGCGCCGTGAAAAAGCAAATGGCCTTGATGGTCGTATTAGCGGGAATCAACTTTACCCATATCATGGATTTCATGATCATGATGCCACTGGGGCCGCAGTTCAAGCGGATTTTTGGTATCGGCCCCGAAATGTGGAGCTCGGTCGTTTCGTCTTATACTTTCGCCGCTGCCATCTCAGGCGTAGCAGCCATTTTCTTTCTCGACTTCTTCGACAGGCGAAAGGCTTTGATCTTTCTTTACTCAGGATTTATTATCAGCACATTTCTAGTTGGCTTTGCCAATAGCATCGAAATGCTTTTAGCGGCTCGCGCTTTGACGGGGATCTTTGGTGGCATTATCGGGGCTTTGGTTTTGGCCATAGTCGGAGACGTGGTGGAGAACAAGGATCGCGGTAAGGCCATTGGAATCGTGATGACAGGGTTTTCGGCGGCGGCTTCACTCGGAGTTCCACTGGGCCTGCTCTTGGGTACCAAGTTCGGGTGGCAAGTGGCTTTCTTCATGATTGCTGCATTTTCTACTATTTTGCTGGGTTTCGCGATCAAACTCGTACCCTCCATTGACTCTCACCGAAAGGAAAAAGGCACTCGATTGAAAAGCTCCTTAACTGCCTTGAAATATGTGGTTCGGGATAAGAATCAACTGCGTGCATTCGCGTTCACCATGCTTCTGATCTTTGGGCAATTCAGCATCATCCCTTTCATCTCTCCATACATGGTGAGTAATGTTGGTTTCGAGGAAATTCAATTGACCTATATCTACTTGTTTGGTGGAGCCTTGACTGTTTTCACGTCACCCTTTTTCGGAAGGATAGCCGATAAGTTTGGTCGATTGAAAACGTTTCAGGTGTTGATGGTGATTTCATTGATTCCGATCTATGCTATTACCAATATGTCTCCTCAGCCCGTTTGGATTGTCCTGATCTTCTCGAGCATGTTTTTTGTGTTTGCAGCTGGTAGAATGGTGCCTGCCTCGGCAATGATTATTGGAACGGCTCACCCTGATTACCGCGGAACTTTTATGAGCTTACGTTCTTCACTATTGAGCCTTGGACAAGGGATAGCAGCTTTTTGTGCAGGTTTGATCATGGTCGAATTTCCCGACGGAAGTTTCGGTAATTTTCACATTGTGGGATATATTGGGATCGGTACCAGCATCCTATCCTACTTTGTACTAAGGAAGATCAAGGATCAGTATTAGGGGACTTTTTCGGGAATGATTCTCGGTGTCGCCATATTGGGTTCATCCCCTCTAATGTTGCGGAATCGCTTTCGAGCTTCTACCGCAAAAAGGCTTCCAGGAAAATCGACCAGCAATTGCTTGTACAGATCAGCTGCTTTGCTCGGTTGGCCCAATTTCTCTTCGTACAATTCAGCACTTCGATAAAGTGCATTGTCGGCAGAGATATCAAAATAGTGATCTGTCATCACTTGCTCGTAAAAGGTAATAGCCAACTCATAGTCGTATTGACTCTCCGCCATGCGGCCCTCTAGCATCAGAATTTCATCTTTCAATGAATGTCCAGGATATTCGGAAATGATTGAGTCCAAAGTAGCCGTCGCACCCTTGTAATCGCGTTGAATTGATTTCAAGTCAGCACGCGAAAACATGATCATCGGATCGAGAATGGTGTCCAAATTAAGGTTGTCAGAGATCAATAGAGACAACTCCATGGCATCATTGCTGATCAACTTTGAGGTACTTCCTTTTAGGATGTCGAGTTGTGCCTGCGCCCATTCAAAGTCACCGCTGTAGTAGCTTATTCGCGCATTTAGAAATTTAGCTTTCGATCCTAAAAGGTCATTTTTGAAGTCTTTGTCTACTTGCGAAGCGAGCAGTGAGGCATCCCAAATGTAGTCCTTGGCGATAAGGATTTCCGCCAGGTCAAGTTTTATTTCGGCGCGCATGCTCGGTGTTGGAATATTGGCTTCGAGCGCATCGTTCAGCGTGATGTTTGCCGCTTCAAGATCCCCTAAATAATACCCTTCTAGTAAAGCCTTCTGACGCATCAGTCCAATGGTCTCGCTGCCTACTCCTAATTCGTTTAAAGTACTGGTGTATTCAGTACTTAATGCCTTTAAGGCGGCAGTATCAGGTGGGAATGCAGTACTTAGATTTTGAAATTTCGATTTCAGAACACCCGTTCGAGCGTAGTTGTAATAGGGATTTTCTTTTCCCTTATCGGCAATGTATTGGTAGCATTTTTCGGCCACTCCGTATTCTTCATTATTGGTGCAGAGGCCAGCCAACTGAAGGAGTCGCTGTCCATCTTCACTTAAACGTTTATCCAATGCCTTTAGCTGAATATAGGCTGAGTTGAACTCTTTGTCTTGGAGGAAAAGCCAGATGAGCATTTCGGCATAAATGACTGATTCGGGGGTTTTTTGAACGCGGCGAAGTAGCTCTGTTCTCAGCATTTCCACGCCTTCATCATCTTCTTCGAAATTGATGCTGCGATTTAAGGCATTTTGGATGGTTTGCATATACGCCTCGTTATAAACCAGCAGGTCGAGGTATTCAGCAATCATGCGCTCTTTGTCGCCCATCGTGCCATACAAACCTGCTATTTCATAACTGAAGGGATACCTGCCTTCGAGTAGCTTTTTGCCTTCTTGATATGTTTCGAGCGCTAACTCGAGTTTGTTCAATCGAATGAATTCATTTGCCGTTCTGATCACAATCCCCTGGCTATTCGGGAGTGCGTCTATGGCTTCACGGTAAGCTTTTAGAGCATCCGCATCCTCGCCTTGAGCTTCGTAGACTTCCCCCAAGTCTATAAAGAGGGTATTCGAATTGCTTCTTTTCCCCTGCTTCTTAACCAGTTTTTCAGCTTCTTTAAATTCACCTAATTCTTTGTAAGACAGAAGAAGGCCCTCGTAATACTCAGAGGTTGGCTTCTTTTCGTAAAGTTTCTCGTAATACAGTCGAGCTTTTTCGTAGTCGCCTGAATCTAGGTAATAGGAAGCCAACTGTTCATCCCCCGTTTGCGCAGAAGCGAAAATGGCGGTGACAAAAAAGAATATGGTGAACAGGTGTTTTATGGCTTGTCTTTTTTAAGTGCTTGAATGAGACTATCTATTCGGGGTTCAAGTTCTGCTCGTTTCGTTCGTGTGAATTCGCTGCTCAATTTAAGGTCTTGCACTGAATTTTCAACGACTCCTACCGCTTTGCGCTCATCTGTAAGCATATCTTGAACGAGGATTGAGTCCAAAAGATTGTTTTGTAGATCGTGCTTGAGATCTGTCAACTGATTTTTGGAAAAATTGATCTCTTCGAGTGTCCGTTGATAATTATCCTTAAGTCCCTTCGACGGTTTTTTAAGCATTCGATAATCCGACATGAGGAGGGCGACATCTTGTGGCATTGTGTCCTTACTACTGGTGTATGCTGCCTGTACAAAAGAAATGTTCTCCGTAAATTTTTGACTTAGTTTAGAAAAGTCGGTTGTATCTAACTTCATGTGCATCAGGTCTAAGGTATCCAGCCTTACCATTAACGAGTCTATCGTCACAATTTCATTATCAAAATTGGTTTGCTCACAGCCAGTAGCAATGAGTGCAAGTCCAAATATCAATGCAATTCCTTTTTTCATTTTTTCTTTTCGATTTTTGAAAACCTAGTATACTCTTGCAATGCCTCAGGAATGACGATTCCATCCTCTTTTTGGTTGTTCTCCAAAAGGGCTGCCATGATTCGAGGCAATGCCATGGCCGAACCGTTCAATGTATGAACCAATTCAGTTTTTTTCTCCTCAGAGCGGTATCTGCATTTTAAGCGGTTGCTCTGAAAAGCCTCAAAATTGGAAACCGAACTCACTTCGAGCCAACGCTTTTGCGCAGCACTGTAGACTTCGAAATCATAGGTGATAGCCGCGGCGAAGCCAAGATCTCCTCCGCACAATCGGAGAACACGGTAAGGCAGTTCAAGTTTTTTCAATAGTCCTTTCACATGCTCAACCATCTCATCCAACAATTTGTAGCTGTCCTCAGGCTTTGAAATTTGTACAATTTCGACTTTTTCAAATTGATGCAATCGGTTCAATCCTCTAACATCTTTTCCGTAAGACCCAGCTTCTCTTCTAAAGCAAGGCGAATAGCCACAGTGCTTTATTGGTAGATCGCTGGGGTTAAGAATAACATCTCTGTATACATTCGTAATGGGTACTTCTGCCGTTGGGATGAGGTATAGATCGTCTTCAGTGACATGATACATCTGTCCTTCTTTATCGGGAAGCTGACCAGTTCCATACCCCGATTCTTTATTAACCATGAAAGGAGGAATAAGCTCCTCATATCCTGATTTATCTGCTTCATCTAAAAAGAAGTTGATGAGCGCACGTTGAAGTTTGGCTCCTTTCCCCATATACAAAGGGAAACCTGCGCCCGTAATTTTTACTCCTGTTTGAAAGTCGATGAGTTTATAGTCGTCGGCTAAGTCCCAATGTGGCTTGCAGTTCTCTCCTAAATCGGGAATTTCACCTTCACTGTAGATTTCCTCATTGTCATCTTCACTTTTGCCGGCGGGGACTGCGTTATCTGGAACATTCGGTATTTGGTACAAGACATTATTGAGTGCCTCTTCAAGAGCTGCAAACTCCTGCTTCATCTCTTGAGACTTGGCTTTGATTTCAGCCACTTTAACTTTTGCCAGTTCAGCCTCTTCGCGCTTTCCGTCTTTCATAAGACTTCCGATTTCTCGGGAAGCTTGATTCATCTCGGCCAAAAGAGCATCTGACTCGGCTTGCTTTTCGCGTTTTTTCTTGTCTATATTCAGGACTTCAGCTACGAGATTTCTAAGGTTGTTGTCGCCTCTCTTCTCGAGTCTTCGAAGAATATCTTCCCTGTTTTCTCTGAGGATGTTTGTCTGCAGCATTTGAGTGATAATTGATCGTTGAAATTAGGAATTAATACCCTGATTTCATTTTAGATATGGGCATAAAAAAAGGGGTGACGAACACCCCTTTTTTATAATATGATTAGTGAAAGTCTAGTTTTGCTCGTTTGCCGGAACAATCGATACAAAGGACTTATCTCCTTGTCTTCTGCGGAATTCAACTGTGCCGTCAGAAAGTGCGAATAGGGTGTGATCTTTACCCAATCCAACGTTTACTCCTGGGTGGTGCTTGGTTCCACGCTGACGCACGATAATGTTTCCTGCGATAGCGTGTTGGCCACCAAATATTTTTACTCCGAGTCGTTTACTTTGCGACTCACGTCCGTTTTTCGAACTTCCGACTCCTTTCTTATGCGCCATGGTGTCTTAGTTTTTTTCTTCAGTTTGAGTTGATTGATCTTCTTCTTTTGGAGCTTCTACCTTCGGCGCTGCAACTTTTTTAGGGGCAGCTTCAGCTTTTGGCTCCTCTTTTTTGGCGGCGGCTTTTTGAGCTCCACCGATAGAAATTCCGTCGATTGCGATTTTAGTCAACAATTGACGGTGTCCGTTTCGGGTCTGGTAACCTTTACGTCTTTTCTTTTTGAAGATAATGACTTTATCTCCTTTCAAGTGCTCAACTATCTTTGCAGATACTGATGCACCTTTTACAGCCGGGGCGCCAACACTAATTTTGCCGTCGTTGTCGACTAACAAAACCTCGTCAAATGTCACCTTGTCTCCTGTTTTGTTAGGAAGACGGTTTACATAGACCTGTTGATCTTTTGCAACTTTCATTTGCTGCCCCGCGATGTTTACGATTGCGTACATAACGTCTGATAAATGGGGTTATACTAATTCTAAAAAGGGCGACAAATGTACGCAGAAATCCTTTGGATGCAAAGTTGCTAACCTCGATTGATTAAAAAGATTCCGGCAAGCATGGTTACGGCGCAAGCCACTTGGCTTGTAGCCAGCGTTTCGCCATCAGCCAAGCCCCAGATTATGGCGATAAGCGGAATTAGATAAGTCACTGAGGAAGCGAAAATGGTCGTGGTTTCCTTTACCATCTTGTTAAAGATCATTAGAGCGATTGCAGTGCCTAAAATAGCTAGAATGGAAATGGCTCCAATGCCTGTCCAAGCTCCTTCAATTGAGTTTACCCTCGAAACGAAGTCAGTGGAAAGAAGAATGACTAGTCCAACTGGGCTTACCAATACGAGAGCCAATCCCGTTATCGCCACTGCTGATTCATCTTGAAGGTATTGTTTGATGATGTTTAGGCTGATTGCATAGCAAACTGTTGCACCAACCACCAGCAGCGCATACCAAATGTTGACGCTGCTTCCATCTATTTGACCTGTGCTAAGAATGAGTCCAATGGCACTGCCAAGACCTACCAATACTCCAATTGCCTGAAGCAGCTTTATTCTTACTCCAAATGCTGCTAGGCCAATCAACATACTGAAAACGGGCACGAGGGCATTAAGCATTCCAGCTAAAGCACTTGGGATTTCAGTTTGAGCTAAAGCAAAAAGGAACGCTGGAATTCCATTTCCAAAGACACCAACGGCCAATAGGTATTTGAACTTACCATTCTTTAACGTTTGAAATCTGTTGTAGATAATAGGCAGCATAAACATCGCCGCGAAGAGTATTCGCATGGCTCCGACTTGGAGTGGTGTGAACAGCTCTTGCCCGTCAGGCGTGAAAAGCCCGCGTTTGATAAGGATAAAAGAACTCCCCCAAATTACGGCGGTGAAAAACAACATTCCCCAATGGCGCAGTTCGGCAGGAGAATCTTGTGTCGGTGGTCGCTGTTTTGCCTTGGCTCTCAATGGTGAATTGTGTATTTTTGTCTTCGCAAAAGTCGTTCAATTAATTCAACTTAAAATGAAAATAAGGATTAACAGTATCACTCGTCCTTTGTTTATGGTTTCGCTGGTTATTCTAGGCGCATGTTCTGGAACTGATCAAGCTTCTGACGTTAAAACCAACTCGGAAGTAAATGTCACATTCACTGAAGTGACGGGGCCTTCTGAAAAGTATGTAGCCAATATTGGCATAGACGGCATGGCTTGCGAGATGATGTGCGGCAGCAAAATAGCTGGTGAGCTGAATGGTCTCGAAGGAGTCAAGAACACGGACATAGAGTTTAAGGGTGAAGGTGAAGTGAACTTTGCACTAGTAGAATTTGACGCCAATACCGTGAGCGAACAAGAAATGATCGAAGCAGTTCAATCCATTGCGAATGGTCATTACAAAGTGAATTCTGTAGAAGTAATGCACGTAGTAGCTGGAGCTCAAATTGAAGAAAAGAAAGAAGAGAAGGTAAGCGCGTACAAGCCTGGTCTTCAGTATCAGATGCCCAATATATTTTCGGTGTTCACCCGTCTATTTTAATTTTTAGCAAAGGAAATTTTAAACAACCCCTCCATTCGAGGGGTTTTTTATTTGTTTTAATTTTATCATGCAGAGAATTCTTTATCGACTTTCAATCGTTTCGCTCGTGTGCACCATGCTAGTGATGTTGGCAGGCAGCATTGTTCGTATGACAGGTTCAGGAATGGGGTGCCCAGATTGGCCTCAGTGTTTTGGATACCTAATACCTCCAACTGATATAGAGACGCTGATTTGGTCTCCGTCTCGAAGTTTCGATAAGGGGAATATCATTATCGTAGATGAGGCTCTCCTAGTTGCCAATGCTGATTTTACTTCAGGAGGGGCTTTTCAAGAATCCAATTGGGAAGCCTACACCAAACATGATTATGCCATTTTTAACCCCTTTCATACTTGGGTAGAGTTTATCAATCGACTGATAGGCGCTTTCACAGGTTTACCCGTTTTGGTCTTGGCCCTTCTTTCACTCAGCATGTTTAAAAAGGATTTGATCATTCCAATTTTGGCGTGGGCTGGTCTTTTTTTACTCGGTTTTGAGGCATGGCTTGGGAAAGTGGTGGTCGATGGAAATCTGGTGCCTCATCAAATTACTTATCATATGTTTGGTGCCATTGGACTGGTCGCAGTCTTCATTTTTTTGGCAGTCAGACTCAAATCAATGAAACTTACTTTTCAGCTAAAGCGGAACCGAACAACAATTCTTATAGGCGTTACTGGGATTGTGCTACTCTTGATTCAGATATTCTTAGGAACCAGCGTGCGCGAAGAAGTTGATGCCATTGGGAAGGACAATCTGATGACTGGTCCTGATTGGATTGAAAACCTCTCGATTATTTTTAAGTTTCATCGAACCTATTCGCTGGTAGTGATCGGTGTGTTGGGTTGGTTCGCTGTTAGGCTTATCCAAGCTCACGCAATCTCTGCGGGCCCGCGTCTGCTTATTGCTTTCTTAATTGGAGAAGTGTTGGTAGGAACAGGATTGGCCTATTTAGAAATGCCAGCAGCTTTGCAGCCTATTCATTTGATGTTTGCTGTTTTTGATTTTGCCTTAGCTCTTTTCCTGCTGCTATATTATCGCCGGAAAACGAGTATTGCCATTTTGTCTTAATCTTTCCATTCCAATTCTTCCACGAATCGATCGATGTCCTGTTTAATGAATTCTAGAACAGGATCAATTGAATCTGGATTTGGACGTGCATTGAAATAGAGCGATCCTCTCAGAAAATGACTCGTGCTGTCAGTGAGGTATAATTGGACGGGAGAAGCCACTGCACCTCCTAGATCATACACCAAGCCGTAAACCGAACGAGAGGTGTCAGAAATTGTTTTTTCCCTGATTCTGTTGGCCTTTGCCTGGTGCTCGTAGGTAAGTGTTCTGGATTCTTCAATTAATTCTCTTAGGTTTCCATCTACCTCTTTATATGTGAAGTAAATCTTCGCGTCAAGGCTTGTGTAGTTCAAATTGAACCAACATTTTGGATCGTTAGTCGAGGAGGTATACTCGATCCTTCCATTCTCCGATAGAGGGAATTTAAGGGGGCAATATTCAGGGTCTTTCTCCCTGTACTTAGCTGCTGGAAGGTCTATGCGAAAGTATCCCTGAGGTTTTGGGGTGGGAGTCTCTTCTTTGCAAGAAAGTAGAGTGAGAGCTATCAAAAGGAAGACTAATTTATTCAAGACTTCGCTGTGTTTTCTTCTGTAGACTCTGTTACCGTAAGTTTAACTCGTTTGATTCTTCTTTTATCTGCTGCTTCTACAGTAAGGATGTAATTCTCAAATTTTACTTTTTCGTTCTTCAAAGGAATTTTTCCGGCTTGTTCCAAAATAAATCCTGCCAACGTATCGGACTCGCCTTTTGCATCCTCCCAATTCTCACCATCAAGATTCAAGATCTTATATAGATCTACAAGAGGCGTCTTCCCCTCAAAAACGTAATTCTGGTCGTCTATTTTTGAATAAAAGATTTTTTCATCGTCGAACTCGTCCGTGATGTCTCCAACAATTTCTTCTAAAATGTCCTCCAAAGTCACAATGCCTGAAGTACCCCCGTATTCATCTACTACTGTCGCCATGTGAACCTTCTTCTCTTGAAACTCCTTCATGAGGTCATCGAGCTTCTTGTTCTCAGGAACAAAATAAGGCGGTCGAACAAGCGGAAGCCATTGCAGGTTGTCGGCATCGGCATGTGGCAATAAATCTTTCAGATAGAGTACTCCTTTTACTTGATCCAGTGATTCTTCGTAAATCGGCACTCTAGAGAATCCTTGCTGAAGAAGCTCTGTGAGCAATTCAGGAAAAAGAGTTCTTTGCTCAAATGCGACTACCTCCGTTCTTGGAGTCATAATTTGCTTTACATCCGTACCACCGAATCGCACAATTCCTCTTAATATTTTTTCTTCGTCGGGCGTTGTCTCTTCGTCTTTGGTCAATTCCAGAGCGTGCTCCAATTCATCAACCGAGTAATCGGTTCCCCGTTTCTTAACCCTTTTATTAATCACGTTGGTACTGGTGATAAGCAACGTACTCAAAGGATAGAATACTTTACCAAGAAACTCCAATGGCAAGGACATGAATTTGCAAAGTGGCAAGGCATTCGCAGTTGCATAAACTTTTGGAATAACCTCTCCAAAAAGAAGTAGCAGGAATGTGATTCCCCCAACCTGAATGGCAATTGCAACCCATGCCTCGTAGTCTTCAAAGTTGAAGGATGCTGAAACAATAAATGTGGAAACAATTACAATTCCGATGTTTACGAAATTATTGGTAATCAGGATGGTGGCAAGCAGTCTTTGCGGTCTGTTAAGCAAAGCTAGAATTCGATCGGATGCAGTCGTCTTGGAGACTTCGAGCTCATTCTTTTCATTTGGCCCAAGGGAGAAAAATGCAACTTCAGAGCCTGAAATAAAGGCAGAGCAAGCAATGAGAAATATGGTTACGGCTATAGCTATCCACACCTCAAATGTGATAGGATTAAAAAGTGCCAGAAACAAACTCGGGGGCTCTAGATCGGGAGGTTCCAATAAACTGATTTTTCAGCTACAAGGTAATTAAAATGGTAAATCATCGGCAGCATCTTCAGAAGGTTGAGCCTGATTTTGAGTTTGGTTGGCAGGAGCAGGAGCAGGAGCAGGAGCAGGAGCAGGAGCAGGAGCTTGATGTTGGGTCTGAGGCTGAGATTCGTTAGAATCAGGCCTACCTCCTATAAGTTGGAGTCGTTCACCGACTATTTCGGTTGCGTAGCGGTCATTCCCTTCAGGATCTTTCCAAGAGCGGGTTTGAAGTTTACCTTCTATATAGACTTGGCGACCTTTCGCGAGATATTTTTCGGCAATATCTGCTAACTGGCGCCAAACCGTCACACTGTGCCACTCAGTGTTTTCTACTTTCTGTCCGTCTTTGTTTGTGTAAGACTCTGAAGTCGCAATTCTAAGACGGGCCAATTTGGCTCCGCTTTCAAGAGTACGTACTTCGGGATCCATTCCCAAATTCCCTAAGATGATTACTTTGTTTACACCTGCCATGATTCCAATTAAGAGTACAAATATAATTGAATTGAGCCGGCTCATACCATGCCAGTGTCTTCTAAAAACCGATGAATGAGTCGTGGGACTGCGTACTGATCAATGTCATCTTTGTGAATAACGCGATAAGCTCCTTCGTCTTCAATAGTTCCTGAAACTTGCACTCTCCAAAAACGGGCCTCTATCCTCCGGTGACTCAGTAAGTGAGTGTATGATTTCTCAGGCGCAGAGCCAATTGATGAAACTTTGGCTTTGGGGAAGGTCTCTTGGACATAATTGCTCAAATCAACCTGATCTAAACCTTCTAAGTTTTCTATGGAGGCGAAATCGTAAAGTCCTTGCCAAATATCTTTTCCTTCACGCTTTCTCAATACTATCTCATTTCCGTTTTCGATTACAGCATAATCCATCCTCCTTAAAGTCTGCTTAGTCTTTTTTAGCTTAATGGGTCTACTAGCAATGGTCCCGTTTTGAAATGACATGCACTTGCCTTGCAAAGGGCAATGAAGACAAAGAGTCTTTTTAGGAGTGCAAACTAAAGCCCCTAATTCCATGATAGCTTGGTTGAACAAATCTGGTCGATCTTGACTGAGAAGGCGGTCGGCCAATTCTTGAAATATCTTTTTCCCCTCTGTTGAGTTAATGGGTGTGTCAATATCAAAGAGTCTGGACAAAACACGATATACATTGCCATCTACGACCGCTTTAGGTTCTTTGTAGGCAAAGCTGGAAATGGCAGCAGCCGTATACGGCCCTACTCCTTTTAGCTTTATGATAGTATCGTATTCTTTTGGGAAGATTCCGTTTAACTCAAAGTGTATGTATTTGGCAGTGGCGTGTAGGTTTCTTGCTCTGGAATAATATCCCAAACCTTGCCAATTTTTCAAAATTTCCTCTTCACTTGCTTCTGCTAAGAGTCCAATGTTTGGGTAGGTGGATGTGAATTTTACGTAGTAATCAAGTCCTTGATCAACGCGGGTTTGCTGAAGGATTATTTCGGATAGCCAAATTTTATAAGGATCAATGGTATCTCTCCATGGTAGGTCCCTTTTTTCTTTTAAATACCACCAAATCAACTGCTCATCTATTTCCATCGGGCCAATAGTTAGGACTCATAGGGTTAAAAAACGAATTTAGCGAAAACACCTTTTGTACAACGCTTTAATCAGGTATCTTTGCGCGTAAATCAAAAATAAGTATTCAAACATATAAGTAAATAACACATGACTAAAGCAGACGTTGTTGCCGAAATTGCAGAACAAACAGGCCTTGAAAAGGTGGCTGTTCAGACTACCGTAGAAGCATTCATGAACTCGGTAAAAAAATCATTGACAGACGGCGAGAATGTTTACCTAAGAGGATTCGGTAGTTTCATAGTGAAAGAGAGAGCTGAAAAAATAGGAAGAAATATCTCAGCAAAGGAGCCAATCGTGATTCCAGCGCACAATATTCCAGCCTTCAAGCCTTCAAAATCATTCGTTGAGAAAGTGAAGAAGAACGTTAAGGTAAAATAAGAAAGTAATGTTGAGACACCGTGGGGTTCAAATAGGATTAATTTGCGGTACTCTTCTTCTAGTGTTAGGGTTGATCTTTGCACCGCGCTTGCCAAAAGAAAAGCGCATTGCTGAGATCGGCCCTCTTGCTTTAGAGATAAACCAAGCGGTAGACATGGTCCAGAACGGGGAAAACCCGATGGCGGGAATCATGAAATTGCGCGGAATTCTTGAAGAAGATTCTACTCAAGTAGATGTTCATTGGCATCTCGCACAATTTTCCGTAACTTCGCGCCAAATTTCGAATGCAGAGTTGCGTTTCGAAAAAGTAATTCAGTACGATACCGAAGTGAAATACCCAACCGCTTACTTTTGGCTAGCACAAACCAAAGTTCAGTTGGATAAAGAAACGGAGGCTATCCCGCTTCTTAAGACTTATTTGAATTACGAGCAAGATACGGTCGTAATCAGGGGAGTGGAAAGAATGCTGAATCAGTTAAAAGAAGAAAATAACTTTTAAATAAACTTTTATGCCAAGCGGTAAAAAACGCAAGCGCCACAAGATGGCCACGCACAAACGCAAGAAGCGTCTTCGAAAGAATCGTCACAAGAAGAAATAGATTTTTCTGATTGATTTAGCGCGGGCTTAAAGCCCGTTTTTCGGCACATAATTTTTGGAACTCGTGAATCTTGAGCTAGTAGTAAATGCCAAGGGAAACGAAGTTGATATTGCCTTTCTGAAAGACAATGTTCTTACAGAACTGCACAAGGAGAAAGGAAATCAAGATTTTGCGGTAGGCGATATTTACCTTGGAAAGGTGCATCGTGTTATCCCAAGCCTTAATGCGGCATTCGTCGATGTAGGCTATGAGAAAGATGCGTTTTTGCATTACCTCGATCTTGGTCCCCAGTTTAAGTCACTTCACAAGCTGGTGAAGCGAACTTTGTCTTCGAAGTCGGTTCCTGCGTCCCTACAAGATTTTCCTCTAGAGGAAGATATTGATAAGCACGGTAAGATCAACGACATCGTTTCCGGTAGTCAAAACATCTTAGTACAGGTTGCTAAGGAGCCTATATCATCCAAAGGCCCTAGGCTTACCTCGGAAATCACCTTGGCGGGACGATACGTCGTTCTTGTGCCTTTTGGTGACAAAATTTCTCTTTCTCAGCGCATTAGAAACAAGGAAGAGCGCACTAGACTGCGCCGTCTTCTCCAGAGCATTAAGCCAAAGAATTTTGGCGTAATAGTGAGGACTGTTGCTGAGAATAAAAAGGTTGCAGAGCTGGATGCTGACCTGAAAGATCTCTATGCGAGGTGGGAAAAAATCCATGAGAACCTGAAGAATGCGAAACCGCCCAAAAGAGTGCTGGGTGAGTTGAACAGGACGTCAACCGTTCTTAGAGATTTGCTTAGCGCGAACTTTTCCAAGATCCATATTAACGATCCTGAATTGGGAGAAGAGGTAAAAGAATACCTTAGAAAGATCGCTCCGAAACAAGAAAAGATTGTAAAAATCCACGATGGTATCGATGTATTTGAAAAGTTTGGAGTGAATCGTCAGATAAAAACCACTTTTGGTCGTCAGGTTAATTTAAAGAGTGGAGCTTATCTGATTGTAGAGCACACGGAAGCCATGCACGTAATAGACGTGAACAGCGGCAGCCGTAAGGCAGGTGATAAAGGACAGGCGCAGAACGCTCTTGAAACCAATCTGGAGTGTGCAGAGGAAATCGCAAGAGTACTACGCCTGAGAGATATGGGTGGTATCATTGCCATTGACTTCATTGATATGCCCGATCGAGCGCATCAAAAGCAGCTTTTCGAGAAGTTAAAAGACTGTCTAAAAGACGATAAAGCCAAACACAACGTATTGCCTCCAAGTAGATTTGGGGTAGTCGAGGTTACTCGACAAAGGGTAAGGGAAGTGACGGATATTTCCACTGAAGAGGATTGTCCTTGCTGTGATGGTTCTGGAAAGATTCAGGCTTCAGTTTTGATCACCGATCAAATTGAAAATAACCTGAGGTACTTGGCAGAAGAAATGAAAGTGAAAAATGTCACTATCAAAGCCCATCCTTTCCTTTCGGCATTCTTGACGAAAGGCCTTATTTCTATGCGAAGGAAGTGGGGAATGAATTTTAAGGTGAGCATAAAAGTGGTGGCTGATACCGACTATTCTTTTCTCCAGTATAAATTCTTCAATCCTCAAGGAGAACCGATAGACGATTAGACAAAGCCTGTCTATTTAGTTCATTATTACAGTCCACTTATTTTTATAAAAGGTCTTTTTGACGGGGCCTGAACCAGCGTGTTTACAAAAGTCAAATGCCTGATTGCATCCTTTGACTGTGAGATGTCTTCGCCGCTAAGTATTTAAAAATTCGTGCATCTGACTATTGATCTTTCTAACCTAGACTCTTTAGTTGGACAAATACTAGAGAGTGTCGTCAACCAAATGATCTGCAATATCCATCTGGTCATCTCCAGATGAGAACCCTACAATGTCTTTGTACAAAGCATACAGTATGCAGTAGGTTACTGGGAAGGTGACCAAAAGCCCTACCACTAGAAACAACATTCCTACTATATTCAAAATTCCCAATATGAGCAGTAGCGCAAAGAAGTGAAACCATTTCTTGTTTACGAGCTTGACGCTTAGAGTAACCGATTCCCAAAAATCCAAGCCTGCAAAAATTATTAGCGGAATTGATAGGCTTATTGCCACGGAAAACCATATTCCTGGAAGGACCAGAAAGGCAATTCCGATTGCAATAAGTATTCCCGTTACAAAAGTCACAAGGAATAGCTGAACGATATAGTCTAATCCCTTGAAGAAGTCGTTAAACTCCAAAGTGCCTTCTTGATCTAATTTCCGTGCCCCAATGAAAAGGCCGGCGGTCAAAGCAGGAGTTAAGAGGTAAGACGCTATTTGTCCTAAAATGGGTACAAAAGACAAAGCTGTCAAGATGAGGCCTGCAACAAGTCCGTACAAAACAAAAGGACCAAGTTCTTTTCGAAAGAGGTTCCAACCTTCAGAGAGGTATTTCTCCAGTTCAAAAGAATAGCCGTTTTGAATCTTTTGTTCGATTCGTCTATTGTCGTCTTGAATGCGCATGTCCGATAGATTTATAGGTAAATTAAATGATTCCTCGCGACTTTAGCTCCATGTACTTATTTATCACCTCTACAGAGAGATGCTCAGGTTCACAAGAAATAGTTTGAATTCCCTGTTTTCTTAGCTTATTAGCGATCTCTTCACGCTCGCTCGCTTGCTTCGCGGCCAAAGTGACACGGTACACATCTTCTACTGATTCTTTGGGCTGGTCTGCCTTATCCATTAGCTCAGAATCTTTAAAGAGAACCATCACTAATAGGTGCTTACGACTTATTTTTTTGAGAAGAGGCAATGCCCGATCAGCGGTGTGCTTGGTTTCAAAATTAGCGAAGAGAAGTATTAAACTTCTATTTCTGGCTAGTCGATTCACCGATTTGAACAATAGCTCAAAATCAGGTTCGAGGGTTCTTTCTTTTTCGTGGTAAAGAGAGTCGAGTATTTTTCTGATTTGTCCTGATCGATTCTCCGCTCGAAGCGCAGTTCCAATTTTATTTGAAAATGTAATGAGGCCAACATTGTCGTACTTCTTCAAAGCTACATTTGATATAGCTAGAGTGGCGTTGATCGCGTAATCCAAGTACGTAATATTGCGAAAAGCCATCTTCATAGCTCGTCCTTTACTGATGACACAATAGAGGTTTTGGCTTCTCTCATCTTGGTAATGATTTACCATGAGTTCGCGAGTCTTACCAGTCGCCTTCCAGTTTATGCTCCTGTAATCATCACCCTCCGTAAATGGAGAAATTTGTTCAAATTCATAACTCTGTCCTATTCGTTTGTGCCGCTTATGGCCCATCGGCGACGCCATTCTACTAAAAGCCAATAGTTCGGTATCATGCATTTGTTTTATGCTAGGATACACGGCGATTTCGCTTTCCAAGGGCAATGATATTCGACGTTTTATGAAGTGCAAGGGGCCTTCCAACAGTACGTTTAAGGTACCGAACTTGTATATCCCTCGATCGATTGGTTTCATCTTGTACATGGCTGAGTTTCTGCCAGGCTCAAGAGTTTTTTCAATCCTGAAATTGCGCTCTTGCAACTGATCGGGCAATTCGTCGATTATAGTCGCTTGAAGGGGCATCGGGCTGCTGAGGTCAAGAAATATTTTGACTTTTGTATCATCCGCCAACCCTAGGATCTTCGGCAATTCTCGTTTGCCTTTTAGTTTCACATTCTTGCTAAAAAGGATGACCGCATCAGCGGCGCTGAGAACAACCAGCATAGCTGCCACCACCTGCCCAAGCCGAAAGAGCATTGGAAAACTGAAACCGAATGCACATAAAAATACAGCAGTGGCTCCCGTCGTAAAAAATAGGGGAGTTAACCAAAGTTTTTGTGCCCAGCCTTTTCTCATTTAGGCACCTCTACTTTTCGGATTAAGCTCTCTATTACTTCTTTGAGTTCTATTCCTTCTATTTCACGCTCGTAGCTTAAGATCAAGCGGTGATTCAAAACAGGGAAAACCGCTTTTTTGATGTCGTCGGGTGTTACGAAACCCCGTCCATTCATCAGCGCCAATGCTTTCGAAGCTTTGAGGATACCCAAAGAGGCTCTGGGTGACGCGCCCAAATAAAGGTCGCTATTGTTTCTCGTGCGGTCTACTATTTGGGCAATGTAAGTGATGAGTTCATCCTTGATGAAAATCTGCTCCACCACTTTTCGGAATTTGAGGAGATCTGCACCACTAAGCACGGGGTTAATCTGGTCTTCACGATTTCCGTAGAAGTCAGATTTAAATCTTCTAAGCATGATTTCCTCCTCTTCGAGGCTGGGGTAGGTAGCCACCAGTTTAAAGATGAAACGGTCGAGCTGTGCTTCGGGCAGTTTATAGGTTCCTTCTTGCTCTACAGGGTTTTGGGTAGCCACTACAAAAAATGGAGGGTCGAGCTTATAAGTATGCCCATCCACACTCACCTGCTTCTCTTCCATCACTTCCATAAGGGCGGCCTGGGTCTTGGCTGGAGCTCGGTTTATCTCATCTATCAGAACTACATTGCTGAAAATCGGCCCCTTTTTGTAATGAAACTCGGAACGCTTCATGTCAAATACCGTGGTTCCAATAATGTCGGTAGGCATCAGGTCAGGCGTAAACTGAATACGCGTGAAGTCTACCGCGATACATTTGGCTAATAGTTTTGAAATCAGCGTTTTGGCAACGCCGGGAACGCCTTCTAACAGAACGTGTCCATCGGTGAGAAGGGCTGCGATCATGAAGTTGATAATCTCCACCTGACCGACGATTACTTTTTCAATTTCCTTTCGGATTTTGTCAATAGCAAGGCCTGTCTCGTATGCTTCCGCGCTGAGCTGACTTTCAGGGCTAGACTCCTTTGATGGCATTTCTGGAACCGCGTTTTCTTCTTTTGGCGTTTCGCTCTCTTGGCTTTCGTTTTCTAGGGACATCGTAAATAGAATTCAGTTATTTCGCGATCAATTTTAAGTAGTTCGCTATCATTCAAGGTGCTATTGTATCGCGAGCGCTCCAGCTGCTTGAAAAATAGCTCAATATAATCCTTATCCAGTTTTAATTTGGCCGAAGCCAGCTCATAGAAGTCATCATCGAGCTTGTTTGCATTAAGGCTGTACCTATTTCGCAAAAATGATTGAAGCAGCTTTACCTGACTCTGCAAGATATCCCGATGGCTTCCTTCTTTGCGAAACAAGCGATACACCATATCTAGGTAGGCCGATGTTTGATTTTCGGGCAGTGATACCACAGGAATAGCTCTTTGCTTTCGGCGCATACTGTTGATGATGTAAAGCAACGCCAAGACCAATGTGAGATACCAAGCCCATTTTAATGATTGATGTGCTAGAATAAATTTGAGTGGGCTTTCGCCAATATTGGGGCCTCCGCCGTTTGATGATGATGCAATTCCTGGTTCGAGATAATAGACGGTTTCGCCTTCCACTTGGCCAATCAATCCATTTACATAGTTGAACACGCTATCTTCTCTAAAATGGTAATTGGTAAAAACGAGTGGAGTTGTATGCAGAAGAAGCTTTCCGTTTTCCGTTTTTTTCTCGATCAGGTTGGCGTGTTTTTCTCCGTTAATTTCAATAAACCCCATTTCCTCCGAGCACGGCAAATCTTTGAAGTAAATCCATGAATGCAAGCTGGGTTCATTGAACGCATCGAGGGAAAGCTCAAAAGATGCGCTTCCATCCTCAACCTTGATCGACATGGACTCCTGCTTATCCGATAGGGATTGGCCTGCGTCTGCGCCGCAATCATCTAAGTAGCGCAGGGTCTTTCCCGCCAATGTGGAGCTGATTAGCAGATTATTGCCCTTGTCTACAAATTGCTTTAGAAGGGAGGCTTCTGTAGAATCTATCCAAGCGTAACCAGCAATATAGACCATGGTATTCCCAGTGCTTTCCAAGTAACTGGTATCTGCAAAAAGTCCTTCAAGCACTTCAAATTCAGTGGCTGACTCCGCTAAGACTCCTTTGAATAAACTCAGATCGTAAGGCTGGAGACCATCATCATTGTACGTTTCATTCCAGGCATACCGTTCATTGGCTTGAGCCAAAAAATAAACTACCCCAAGTAGCACTACTGCGGCAATTGCAATCAATATGCTGTTCTTGCGATTCTTATCCATTTTTTATGGATTCGATGAATGCTAAAAATCGAGGCTCGGCTCGTTCAAAATTATTTTGATTCACTTCATTCGCTCCGTACCAAGTGAATTCGTGGAGAAGTGTCAGTTGGAAGAAATCTTGGGCTTTTTCCTGCCACGACATTTCTTGAGTGTACTCGCGGTTGGTTTTGTCGGCTGCAGCTTTGAGCTTGCCTTGAGAGTCAAGGTGCTTAATTATAATCTGATAGAGTATTCTCGTCGCTTCGCGAAAGTTCTTCTCTTCTTTTGCTTTTTTGTGCGCAGCCCATAGCTCTGCTAGCGGCGATAAAGCAGTTGGACCTTTTTCAGCAGAATCTACCTCTAGCGCATTCCCCTTCTTTCCTTCAGCTTTGACTCGATTACCCGCGGCTAGGCGCACCACGATGAATATCAGTAAAGCCGCCAAAATCGCAATTGCGATGTATCGGAAAGCCACCACCCAGTCTAGGGTGGTGATACCCGGTGCATCGAGACCAAGTTCCTGCACTTCGGGCGGAGCTTCATTGAACTCCATTCCTTCTTTGTCATCCAGCCACGTGTCGCGGTCGAGTGGGGCTTGCATGTAGTGAAATTGCCCTACCAGATATGTGATTCGCTCCATCATTCTTGTTCCATCCCGTATGCCCTGCGCTTGATTCCGATAGCCTTAACCCTCTGAGCCAAGCCAATTGCATTTTTTGCTTCTTGCGCTGAGTAGTATTCAAGCAATTGGGAGAAAAGCGTGAGAGGGAGTACCAATGCCAGTCCAAAATGATCGACAATGATCAAACTCATTATGGCCACATTTTCCTTGACTTCGTAGTCTGCATCAATATTCCATTGGAGAACCTCCACATAAAACCAAGTGAATGGTGAAGCCAATAGGACTAAGATCAACATGGATAAGAGTGCAATGGATAGAAAAGTGACGAATACATGCCTTTTTGTCCCGTTCAAAAGAGCCAGCATTGAGCCAAATGCATTTGGAAGGGATACTTTTTCCGTAGCGGAAACGACTAGCCAGAAAGTGAGAAAAGGAATAGCAATGATGCCCAAGGCTGCCACCAAAATTTGATCGCTTAAGATACTCAATTCAAAAAGCGATACGATGACTAAGATTTTCAAAAAGAGCGATCCATCGACTTTAATGGATACGCTTGGGTATGCCTTATTAAATAGAAAGAAGCTGAATGCAGCCATAGCCGAGATCAAAACACAATTGAGAAAAAAGCTCAGCGGGAAGATCGAATAGTCGTGAAATTGATAAAGGCTGAATGGGTCAAACTCGCTTATGGCAATCAATCCGAGGCCTTCCGACCCATGCAGTAAATAAAAGATGAGTGCATAGATTAGAGCAAAACTCACCGCCACTGATAAAATCGAAAAGAAAGATTTGCGATACACCATAAAGGTTGTCGTGAAGATCTCTCTTGTTTTTCGAAGTCCCAATAAATCGGGTAATTCTTGAATCTCGGGTATCAGTTCTTCTTGGTCGATGCTGCGTTTTGGTCTTCCGCGAAAGCGAAGAGAAGGATACCACCAAAAATAAACCGCAACGAAAGCAAAGCACATAAAGATGAAGCTTCCTCTCAGCAGATCGGGCATCTCGGTGAGCCGAGTGAAAAAACCTTCAATAAACCCTGCTGTGATGAAAAACGGCACCAATCCTACCATGATTTTTATAGCCCTTCTGGCGCCAATGATGAAAGATTGTCGTCTTGGCAGCGTGCCTGGAAACAACAGTCCTCTTCCCATGGTGAGCCCAGCTGCTCCCGCTATTACAATTGATGAGATCTCGAGTGCGCCATGCATCCAGATGGTCAGGAAGCTTTCCTGAAGCAAGTCACGCTCAATGAAAAAATACTGGAACGTTCCGACCATGATCCCATTGTAAAGCATGATCACCAAGGTGCCAACTCCGAAAAAGGCTCCGAGAACAAACGTTCTGAAAGCGACCAAAATATTATTGATCGTAATCCTGAAAAACATCCCGAACTCCTCGCTGGATTTGTAAACGCCCATAGGGTCGCCGTTTGCGATGTTTTCCTCCGTCATCTCCACGTATTCTGCGCCGAGAATGACTTGGGCAAAATCAGGATCATGAATAGTTGACAGAATCCCGATGGCCATAGACACCAGAAAAAAGAGGAGTGAAATATTCAATTCTCTTTTTGCTTCGTAGAGCGCTAAGGGGAGATCATTGATCCAAAACCAGGTAAATTTTTTCGATTTACCCCCGCGTTGTCGATTGAGCTTGAGGTAGATGCTTTGGGCCAAGCCGTTGAGGTAAACCCTGATACTCCGTTTGGGATAGTGCGTTCGCGAATACGACAGATCTTCAGTAATCTGTGAGAACAAATCGCTGAATTCTTCGGGGTTGACTTGTGATTTCGTCTGTGACGCCTTCTCAAATCGTGTCCAATTCTTCTGATTTTGCTCTACAAATCTTTTCTCACGCATTTATCTGGGTCAAGCATTCGAAGGTATTTAATTTCCTCTTTTTGAAAAAAGAAAATGTCTCTGAGTGCTTGAATCTTATCATTCGAATCAAATTCTCTAATTTCGACACGATGAGGAAGATCAGTATCACAACAGCTCAAAACATTGTTATCGATTTTAGGCTTGCCACAATCGGTCAGAGGTTTTTGGCTTTTGCAATTGATATGATCATCGTATCAGCGGCTTCAGCATTTTTGGCTATTTTCCTTTCTATAATTAGCACCAATCTTCTGGTGATCAATGGATTGGTTGCCATGCTCTACACATTGGTCATGGAGCTGGTTTTTTCGGGGCAAACTCCTGGAAAGATGGCTTTAAAAATTCGGGTAGTATCCCTAGAAGGCAAAGAACCAGACCCTCTCGATTTTGTCATTCGCTGGTCTTTTCGAATTATTGATATCTGGTTTAGCCTCGGCGCACTGGCCGTTGTCATGATCAGTACATCACCGAGAGCACAAAGATTGGGAGGAGTTCTAAGTAACACGATGGTCGTCAACCTTGGCTCTGAGTCGGGTCTCTCTCTGAGCGATATTTTACGAATCGAGGATCGATCAAAATACTCCCCTCAGTATTTTGACGTCATTCGCTTTAGTGAAGACGAAATGCTCACGGTAAAAGCAGTGCTCGATCGATATGCCAAATACAGAAACAAAGCTCACTTGACTCTTTTGGAGAATACGGCCAACCAGTGCGGCCAAGTCTTGGAGTTAAATGAAATCCCTGAAAATAAGATTGAGTTTTTACGCACCCTCATCAAGGATTACATCGTGATCACACGCAGCTGATGATCATTAGAAAATATCCACCGCAAGAAACCCGCGAACGCCTGAAGGTCTGGTGCGACCTTCAGGAAAGAGCGCATTCAGAGGCGAGAAGCAAGCTCTTTAGCTGGGGTGTGTATGGAGAAGAAGCGGAAAACATTCTTGCAGAACTGATCAGTAGCAATTACCTCAATGAAGAACGCTTTGCCCGTGCTTTTGCTAGGGGAAAGTCACGGATTAAGGCTTGGGGTTGGAAAAAAATCGAAATGACCTTAAAGGCAAAAGGTGTTTCGGCCTATAGCCTTAAAGCCGCTCTAGAAGAGATCGATCAAGAAGAGTACTTCGCTGGATTGATTCATCTGGCTACAAAAAAGGAACGCTTAATATCAGCATCAAATCCTTTTCAGCGAAAGCAGAAGCTCTTGCGCTTTTTGGTGGGAAAAGGCTATTCCTACGATGAGTCAAAGAAAGCAGTGGAAGAAGTTCTGAATTAGTCCTTGAGACTTATCATTTCTGTTATTTTTGCGGTATGATCACAATAGACAGTATAGCGCAGCTTGCTGGGCGCCTGGAGGCGCTAAGGGGGTATCTTTGACATACCCGGCAAGCTAACAGAAATAGAAGAAGAGGAAAAGCACACCTTGGATCCCGACTTTTGGGGCAATTCAAAAAAGGCGGAGCAGATTCTAAAAAAAATTCGAAATAAGAAAGTCTGGACTGACGCTTATGCCGATGTGGAAACAAAGATAGAAGACCTTCGGGTGCTCTATGATTTCTTCAAAGAAGGCGAGGCTGAAGCCACTGACGTGACTGAGCAATACGAGGCTACAACGGTAGCCATGGATGAGCTCGAGTTTAAGAATATGCTCTCTGCCGAGGAGGATGGTATGGACGCCGTTATGCAAATAACCGCCGGCGCTGGAGGTACAGAAAGTTGCGACTGGGCTGCGATGCTCATGCGCATGTACATCATGTGGGGCGATAAAGGTGGTATGAAGATCAAGGAACTCGCCATCCAAGATGGAGATGTTGCTGGGATAAAATCGGTCACCTTAGAATTTGCAGGAGAGTTTGCCTTTGGTTACTTGAAAGGAGAGAATGGGGTGCATCGATTGGTGCGCATTAGCCCCTTTGATTCCAATGCCAAGAGGCACACTTCTTTCGTATCGGTATATGTTTATCCTTTGGTAGACGATACCATCGAAATCCATGTGAACCCAGCAGATATTACATGGGATACCTTCCGTTCGGGAGGTGCGGGAGGCCAAAACGTGAACAAGGTAGAGACGGGAGTGCGACTTCGTCACAAGCCTACGGGTATCATAATCGACAATACTGAAACACGCTCTCAGCTTGGAAACAAGGAGAAAGCCATGCAGCTTTTGAAGTCTCAGCTCTATGAGATGGAGATTGCGAAGAAATTGGAGGCGAGACAAGAAATTGAAGCCAGTAAGATGAAGATAGAGTGGGGTTCGCAGATCAGAAATTACGTGATGCAGCCTTATCAACTCGTGAAAGATGTGCGGACAGGACACGAAACATCAAACGTTGATGACGTCTTGAACGGCGATATTGACGGGTTTTTGAAGGCCTACCTCATGGAACACGGAAACGCATAATTGGTGGGTGTCTATAGAATCCATTACCAGCGTTGCACTTGTTTTAAAAACAGTCATTGACAAGAGTCAATTCCTTGGTTTTTAAAACTGCATGCGCCTTGCTAATGAATCCTCTAGTTCAGCCAAACAGCATTATTGACAAACTTTAATTATGGCTGATAAATACACGATATACCATAACCCAAGATGCCGAAAGAGTCGAGAGGCTCTCAACTTTCTAATCGAAGAAAAGGTAGATCTCGAGGTAATAAAATACCTGGATGACCCCATTCAGCCCAAAGACTTTAAATTGCTTTTGGCAAAGCTCGATTTGAAAGTGAGCGACATTATCAGAAAGGAAGAGCAGCTGTTTAAGCAGAAGTACAAAGGCTTCGACTTTACCGACGAAGAATGGTTCATTGTTTTGGAAGAAAACCCAAAACTGCTACAGCGACCTATAGTTGTAAAAGGCAGCAAGGCCGTGATTGGTCGACCGCTGGAAAATGTAAAAAACCTATTGAACTAGATTATGGAGTATCGAATAGAAAAAGACACGATGGGCGAGGTAAAAGTACCTGCCGACAAATACTGGGGAGCACAAACTGAGCGCTCTCGGAATAACTTTAAAATTGGCCCCGAGGCGAGTATGCCTCTGGAAGTGATTTATGGGTTTGCTTATTTGAAAAAAGCTGCCGCAATCACAAATTTCAAAGCGGGTGTTTTGGCCGAAGAGAAAATGAAACTCATTGGCGCTGTGTGCGATGAGATTTTGGAAGGAAAGCACGACGAGCAATTTCCGCTGGTTATATGGCAAACGGGATCGGGAACCCAGAGCAATATGAATTGCAATGAAGTGATCGCCAATCGCGCGCAAGTATTGAGCGGCGGGCACCTCGGAGAGGGCGAACGAAAAATTCACCCCAATGACGATGTCAATAAATCTCAGTCGAGCAACGATACCTACCCAACGGGAATGCACATCGCATCCTACAAGGTCATTGTCGAAAAGACTATTCCAGGAGTGGAGAAGCTCAGAGATGTCATCAAATCGAAGTCTGATGAGTTTATGAACGTGGTGAAAATAGGTCGGACACACCTGATGGATGCCACGCCTTTGACCTTGGGTCAAGAGTTTAGCGGATACGTTTCTCAACTCAACCACGGCCTTCGTGCATTGAGAAACACGTTGGCCCACCTTAGCGAATTGGCCCTTGGTGGAACGGCCGTTGGAACGGGAATCAATACGCCTGACGGCTACGCGGAAAATGTAGCGAAGGAGATTGCCGACTTAACGGGATTGCCATTTATAACTGCTGAAAACAAGTTTGAGGCTCTAGCTGCTCACGATGCGATGGTGGAGACTCATGGTGCTTTGAAGCAATTGGCTATTTCTTTGAATAAGATTGCCAATGATATTCGAATGCTGGCTTCAGGCCCTCGAAGCGGAATTGGTGAAATAATTATCCCAGCCAATGAGCCGGGTTCATCCATAATGCCGGGTAAGGTCAATCCTACGCAATGTGAAGCGTTGACTATGGTTTGCGCCCAAGTATTTGGAAACGATGCCGCGATAGGATTCGGTGGTGCGCAAGGGCATTACGAGCTCAATGTATTTAAACCAGTAATGGCTTCGAATTTGATTGAATCAGCCAATCTCATTGCCGATGCTTGCGTCTCTTTTACTGATAATTGTGCCGTGGGTATAGAGCCAAACTACGAGGTGATCAAACGTCACTTGAACAATTCCCTCATGCTAGTTACCGCTTTGAATACTCATATCGGCTATGACAAATCGGCTAAGATTGCAAAGGAAGCCCATAAAAACGGCACGACATTAAAAGAAGAAGCCGTGAAGTTGGAATACCTCACGGCCGAAGAATTTGACGAGTGGGTTGATCCACTCAAAATGACGGGATTGTCTTAATGTCCTAAGCGAAGTCCGCGTTCTTTCCTGTTTTCAAATCAGTTACTATTTGCTTGATGCGCTGTTCCTCTTCCTTCGGGCAGAGGAGCAGTACGTCATCAGTATCTACCAAAATGAAGTTTTCAAGGCCGTGAATGACGACTAGCTTGTTTTCAGGAACGTTGATCATATTGTCGCTGCTGTTGTAGACCACAACGTTCTTTCCAACGATGGCGTTGTGGTTTTTGTCTTTCTTTACGTGCGTAAAAAGAGAACCCCACGTTCCCAAGTCACTCCATCCAAAGTCGCTCAACACGACGTTTACGTTTTTGGCTTTCTCCATGATTCCGTAATCAAGAGATACGCTTTCGCAAACTGAATATATTTCAGCAATTTTTTCTTGTTCTTTATCTGAGTTTAACTCAGCGGCACCTTCTTCGAAAAGCTCAGTAACTTCGGGCAAGTGCTGCTTGAAAGCTTCTGTGATACTATCCAATGTCCAGATAAATATTCCTGAGTTCCAGTAAAAATCTCCGCTTTTAATAAACTCAAGCGCCAAATCTAAATCGGGCTTCTCCGTAAAGGTTTTCACCTTTTTCACTTGATCATTAACGGCATCTTTGGCATCGGTAAACTGAATGTAGCCATAGCCAGTATCAGGTCGCGACGGTTTGATACCAAGGGTCACTAAGTTCCCGGTAGTTTGTGCTTGATCCAGAGCAGTTTCTATGGTGGCGAAAAAGGCCTGTTCCTTCAAGATTAGGTGGTCGGATGGAGCCACAATCATTCTTGCGTTTGGATTCTTTGAGCGAATCTTTTCATTGGCATAGGCCACGCAGGGAGCGGTATTTCTGCGAGATGGCTCGCAAAGAATTTGATCATAATCAATGCCATCAAGCTGCTCTTTTACCAATTCTCGGTACTGCTCGTTGGTTACGATGTAGATGTTCTCCTTTGGGCAAATGTGAAGAAAGCGCTCAAAAGTTTGCTGAATCAGGGTGCTACCTGTTCCCAAAATATCGTGAAACTGCTTTGGGTAGGAAGTGCGGCTCATTGGCCAAAATCGGCTTCCGATTCCTCCTGCCATTATGACGCAGTAATTGTCTTTGTTTACCATGGATTATTCGTTCTAAGTTGTTGACGTAAACTCGTTTCCCGAGAATAGTTAAGTGCGAGGCTTAAATTTAGCAGTCGCGAAAGTAAGCCATAATTTGAAAAGATGCAGATATCCCGTGTTACTAATATAGAGTCTTTCATATAGTCGAGGGTCTGAGCTAGAGAGTTCATAAGCAAGTTTCCAAACTAAGTAAAAGGTGTGATAGCGCACTTTATAGCCAGGCTTTAAAGGGTAGTCAAGGGATTTACCTTAGCCCTGGATGAGATGAGGTATTGCTTGCCATCCGTCACGCGGCGACAAAGTATTCGCGTTCGCCTGAGGAGAGTATATTGGTAAATATCACCTCTGAATTCGAATTGATTGTTTGGCGAAAGGTTCCCCAAGAATTCACCTTCTTCTGAATCGTATTCGGCGAGTGCGCGGCTCAAAATGGGGCAAGAACAACTTGATGCCTTGGGCCGTGAGATGTGGAGATGAAGCGATTTTGTCAGGTCAGGAGGAAAAATCCCCTTGTCCACAAATAGCTTCAGCATTTTGGTGTAGATGCCTTTCCATTCCTGGCCATGAGGAGCTGCTTTTTGGCCATGTTTCAAGTAGCATCCTAGGTGCGCGAACTCATGAATGGTGGTGATCAGAAACGAGTAGGGGTGAAGATCTGCGTTCACAGAGATACGTGGCGCTTTCCCGTTGAGGCCAGGCCTGAAATCTCCAAGCTTGGTTTGTCTCGGTTTTGAAATGACGAACACCACGTTAAGCTCAACGATCCAGTTAGCGATTACCGCAGCAGTCCCTTTCGGTACTTTTGGCGAAAGTTTTTTTTCAAAGTGAAGGATTGCCTCATCGGTTGCCATATTCTTAGGCACGGCAGATTATTTGTGCGGAAGCAAGCTCACTCGTCCATTTCGGACAGGTGTCGCATTTCTTCTTTTTATTTGCGGTACACGATGATGCTAATGCGGCCATTGCTATTGCAATTGAGGCAATGAGAAGTCTCTTTTTCATTTGAATTCAAAATTAGAAAAAATTGCAGTTAATACTTTCCATGATCGCAGGTGTTCCTTATCAACGTCTGAGTCGGAAAATTAATTTTGTCCTTTAGCGTTCGATTTGATCGAGCACCTTACCTTTATTGACAAGAGTTGAACTTACTTTTTCACATAGGGCAGTACTTTACTTTGATCTGGCGAAGCTTTTCTCGACCCGAGAAATTTTCGATCTATCGAAAACAATTCGTGCAAGAGATTGACAGTATTGGATTGAGCTCCATCGGTATTGTGGCACTGATGTCCGTATTTATGGGCGCAGTAATAGCTTTGCAAACGGCTTCGAATATGGACAGTCCTTTGCTGCCAGCATACACGGTAGGTTTCACCGCAAGACAGTCGATCATCTTAGAGTTTTCTCCCACCATTATTGCACTGATACTAGCGGGTAAGGTGGGTAGTAATATCGCCTCTGAGATAGGCACAATGCGCGTTACAGAACAGATTGATGCCTTGGACATAATGGGTGTTAATTCCGCAGCATACCTCATTTTGCCAAAGGTACTCGCAGGACTTTTCATTTTTCCATTCCTGATTACCATCTCTATGTTTTTAGGGATTTTCGGAGGTTGGTTCGTTTGTATTTCTACTGGGGTTGTTTCTTCAAATGATTACATCTACGGAATCCAATATGATTTCCAGCCTTTTGATGTGTTCTATGCGCTAATCAAAACAGTGATCTTTGCTTTTATCATTACTACCGTTGCTTCGTACCACGGCTATTTTGCCAAAGGAAGTGCCTTGGAGGTAGGCCGAAGTAGCACGAAAGCGGTGGTTTATAGCAGTATCTTGATTCTGATTTTCAATTATATAGTCACTCAACTTCTACTGATTTGATTGAAGTTAAGAACCTATATAAGTCCTTTGGTGACACAGAGGTATTGACCGATATCAACTTTACTTTCTTAAGAGGAAAAGTGAATATGATCATTGGCCAAAGTGGAAGCGGTAAGTCCGTATTGACGAAGTGTATCGTGGGTCTCCACCAACCCGATCAAGGAGAAGTTCTCTTTGATGGTCAGAACTTTCTGCAATTACCGCTGGAAGAGAAAAAGGAAATCAGGAAGAACATTGGAATGTTATTCCAAGCCAGTGCTCTTTTTGATAGTATGACTGTTGAAGAAAATATCAGTTTTCCTTTGAGAATGTTCACGAATAACACAGCGGGAGAGATTAAGAACCGTGTCGATGAATGTCTTGAAAGAGTAAACCTTGTTGGTAAGAATGATCTCTACCCCGGCGAAACCAGCGGAGGTATGCAGAAACGAATAGGCATTGCCAGAGCAATCGCTATGAAGCCCGCTTATCTTTTTTGCGACGAACCGAACTCAGGACTTGATCCTCAAACAGCCATTGTTATTGACAACTTAATTCACGAGATCACCTACGAGATGGACATTACGACTATCGTGATCACGCATGACATGAATTCTGTAATCGAGATTGGGGATCACATCATGTTCGTTTACAAAGGAAAGAAGTGGTGGTCAGGTGATAAGCAGGATATTCTTCGTTCGAAGAACAATGAACTCAATGACTTTGTCTACGCTTCGAAATTCATGAAAACACTTCGTGAGAAACTCAGTTCTTAAAAAAGAGGTAATTCCGTTTTTCCCACGTGTTTCTTTGCAGTGCATCATGGTTCTCATTGTTGCGGTGTTGACTTCATACCGGATTGATTAAATTCGCTCGAATTCATCTTTTATTTATTCACTTTAATCAATTTCCATGTTAAAAACCGCAGCGAAGTGTTTGGTTGCTTTTTTAGTCTTTCAGACTATCTCTAGTGTTTCTAATGCTCAGGAATTGGGCGATACTATCGTAGTGCAAACATTGGATTACAGCAGCACAACTCGAGATACAATGGTCGACTTTCCAGATTTTGCTGGGCTGACCTTCGAAAAGGTATTGATGCGCTACAACATGCGCTGCAAGGACGCTGCCGTTAATACAACTGGAGGAAATAACGTGGCCTGTGGAGAGTGGGATTATAGCTGCAACACTTACCTAACCGATTCTACCAGAACCGACTCTCTGGGAACTATCCATCCCGATTTTATCATTACTGGATTTAGTGGGAGTACATACGATTATACCACTGTGCCCACCTATTCCTATTATCAAGCTACCCAAGAAGAAGTCACTTACACGGAGGTATTGTCTGAAGTTGTTTCAGAAATAGGCAGCGGAAGTATGTCAGATGAAACCCCCTTGAACAACGACTTGGGAGATGCCAAGTCTCAGTATCTCTACACGGCCGACGAATTAATGCAGGGTGGGCTTTCGGCTGGGATGATCACTGGTTTGAGCATGGACATCGGCTCTATAGGAAATGAAATTGCCAATCTTCGCATTGCCATTAAAGAAACCAGTGCCGCGGAGCTCGATCCACTTAATCCTGAATTGGAAGGATTTGCGAATGTATATTACCTCAATACCACATTTGAGGCTATTGGCGAGCATCAGTTCAATCTCAGTACTGAATTTGATTGGGACGGAATCAGCAACTTGATCGTCCAATTTTCCTACGAAGATGCCGTCGGTACTGGATCTGAGGTGCTTTCTGAAAGCATAGAAAGCCTGGGGATAGCGTCTTCATCCGATGATTATTACCTCGATTTCAACGGTGACTCTTACGTGGAAATAGCCAACGACTTTCCAACGGTAACAGATCAAATTACGATCTCTTGCTGGGTGTATGGAAACGAAGATATTATGCCGACCAGCTCTACTCTCTTTGAAGGAAGAGACCTGGACAATAATCGCCAAGTAAATGCACACCTTCCTTGGAGCAATAGCCGGGTTTACTGGGATTGTGGAAACGATGGAAGTGGGTATGATCGGATTGACAAAGAGGCCTCAGTGGAGAACTTTGCAGGTAAATGGAACCATTGGGCCTTTACCAAGAATGCCACGACTGGAAGCATGAAGATTTACCTCAATGGATCTTTGTGGCATTCGGGAAACGGAAAAACAAAACTCATCGATCTTCAAGAGTTGAGAATCGGGCGATCCATTACTTGGACCAATACCTACTTTGGAAAAGTTGATGAATTTCGTGTTTGGAATACTGAATTGTCGGCAAGTGAAATTGCTGATTACATGTATACTTCAGTAACAGAGGCACACCCTAGTTACGATCACCTCTTGGCCTATTATGCCTTTGATGAGGGCGCGGGAGACATCGCTGGTGACGTAACAGAAGGTCATGAAGGTACTTTGGTAGCTGCGCCACTTTGGCGGCAAAATGAAGGGCAGGAGATTAAAAAGGACTTCTCCGCTTTGGCCGAGAGGCCAAATATGAAAGTGATTCAAGGAGAATACGTCACCTCCGTTTCTGAAACAGTGGTTGTAGACTCTATAGTCAATGCGGTAAATACGGTTACGGGCTACGGTCTTGATGGGACTGATCTAGAAGAGATCAGTGTGAACACTTATTATGAAGCAGGCGAGATGCCCATCGTCGATGAATCTGGAGAACAAGTAGGAACGGTCAATGCACCTGCGGAGAACTCTATTGAGATTGGTGAATTGTTCTACTACCGCAAGTTCCCTATGAAGTACGAGATCATGTCTTTCGTAACGCCTTACGGAATTGGTCTGGATATGACGCCTGTCGGCAAAACCTGGACTTTTGATTTGACGGATTTCGTTCCTATTCTGAATGGATCAAAACGAATGACCATGGAAAGGGGAGGGCAATGGCAGGAAGAAATGGATATCCAATTTCTTTTTATAGTAGGCACACCGCCAAGAGAGGTGATAGATGTTCAACAGATTTGGAAAGTTGACCAGCGAAGCTACGCCTCCATTTCTGACGATACTTACTTCCCGCCAAGAGATGTGATGACTAATGCTGAAGGATCTCAGTTTAAAATAAGATCGTCCATTACTGGACATGGTCAGCAAGGGGAGTTCATTCCACGAACCCATTACGTCGATATAGCAGGTGGAAGCAATGAATTCTCATGGCAAGTTTGGAAAGAGTGTGCCGCAAATCCTCTTTATCCGCAAGGAGGTACTTGGATTTATGACCGAGCTGGGTGGTGTCCTGGAATGGCCACTGATGTTCAGGAATTTGACATTACCTCTATGGTCACTCCTGGTGAGGCTGTCAATATTGAGTATGGTATGAACAGCGCTACGGGAGATTCTAGATACATTGTAAATCATCAATTGGTGACGTACGGTGAAAACAATTTTGACCTGGATGCTACTCTTGTAGAAGTGAGAAAACCTTCTGATAGCTTTGAGTTTGATCGCTTCGGAACGATTTGTCACTCTCCTGAAGTAGTCATTCGCAATACTGGAAATGAGACATTGACTTCTATCACCATTACTTACTGGGTGAACAGTGCTCCGACGCCGGAAACATTTATTTGGACGGGTTCTCTTGATTTCCTTGAATCGGAGACAGTAGTGTTGCCCACTACAGCCACGCTCTGGGAGAGTGTGACTCCAGCTGACAACGTTTTTCATGCTTCCGTATCCTTGCCGAATGGTGGTGCTGACGAGTACGCTTTCAATAACTCCTATCAATCTTCTTTCCGAATTCCCGAAGTTGTACCAAATCACTTTCTCATTTTATTCGTTACAAACAACCAACCAAACGAGAATGACTACCAACTAAAAGACGACAATGGAAATGTGATTTTCGAACGCGACAATATGGACGCGAATTCTTTATATCGCGACACGCTTCAACTCGGCATTGGGTGTTACAGCCTGCAAGTGAACGACTCTGATGATGATGGGGTTAATTTCTGGGCAAACAGTGATGGAAACGGTTCAGTAAGGCTAAAAGAAGTTGGAGGGCCTACTTTCAAATACTTTGAGGGAGATTTTGGAGACGATATCTACTACGAGTTTACCATTGACTATCCGCTTACTTTTGATGAGGTGGCTGGAAAACATGAATTCGAAGTTTTTCCCAACCCGACTAATGACCAGCTGAGTTTATTGCTCGAGGGCTTTGATACTGCTGTTCTAATTCGTGTTTACAATTCTCTGGGGCAATTGGTGCTTTCGAAAAATGTCAGTACAGGAGCAAGTGCAGTGCCAAGCAATTTGTCAATGAAAAGTCTGGAATCAGGTGTCTATGTGATTCAAGCTACGGACGGATCGAGAATGGCCACCCAAAGAGTAGTGAAAGAATAAGTTTCTAAGGAAGCCTGATTTTTATTCAATGGGAACTATCGATATCAGGTAGTTCCCTTTTTTATGTGCTGACGGTTGCTGCTTCGGTCTTTCTATCGACACGACCTCATTTTGATTGGCTCAGCTCTTTCTACTTTCTTGATGTGAATACCCCCGTTTGGCAGATAGCTAAGCCTGTATGAGTATGACCTTATCCACACTTCAAACCATTTGGGAGGATGCTTTCAGGACATTTTAAAGCACAAAAAAACCCCGCTGCAGCAAAGCGGGGTTTGGATTGAAACAAGTTTCAAATGACTAAAGAATAATCATTTTTCTCGTTAGTCTTTCGCTTTCAGTTACTACACCGTAAGTGTACGTTCCAGCAGCTAAACCAGCACGGTTGAAATCAACCACTTGGTTAGTCAAAGCAGGCACATTACCACGGTCTTCGCTGTATACAAGTTTACCTGTAATGTCGAATACTTCAAAAGTAACAGCAGCAGCCTCATCAAGTTGGAATTGAATTCTAGTGTTGTCAACCACCGGGTTAGGGAAGTTTTGAGTCAACTTAATTCCACTTTCGTAGCTGATGTCAGAAACGCTAGTAATTAATTCAGTACCAAAGGACAAATTGTAAACTGAACCTCCGAAGAAGTACCATCCTTGAGGACCTGTAGATAAATCATCAAAGTCGAGAAGCACAGAAGAAGATGCCTTACGTGTCGAGGTAGTCCCTAGAAACACCAACTCTTCTCCGAAAAGTGGAAGACGCATCTCCGCTTGATAGATCAATCCTGGCTCAATAAGAACAGCACTTGGAAGAGTTACTTCAATCCAAACAGGAGTTGAAGTAGGTGACAATTCATCTTCATCCACTTCGTAGATTACTGCATCATCGTCATCTTCGTTGTAACTGAAGAAAAGGTTCATTGGGTTGTCCTCATTTTCTTCTTCAAGTACAGAACCTGTTCGAACGTTCAAGAAGATTTGCTCACCTACACCATCAATTGATTCGTCGTTGAGAGCGAATCGAACCTTTGTGATAGCTCTGTTGGCATCTCCAGCGCTAAAAGAATAACGAGTACCTGAAATGATGTCTTGACCGTCAGCACCAAGCTGTGTCAATGAGTTTTCGTGTTGAATGATGGCTCCACCTTCGGTAACATCATCTGAGATTCTTGTGAAAAGAGAAACGCCAACATTGTTACCTGGAAACTCATCTTCTTGATCTTGCACTACTGTAAATCCAACTTCGTAAAGACCGTTTGGAAGGTCAGCTTCTCCGTTTATTGCCCAGTTCGCAGGAACTTGACCGTAGAAACGAATCGTATCTGTAACACCAGGAGCAAGTGTAATAGGATCACTTGAAAGAGTTTCTGCCGTTCCATCAGGATCCGTTAGGGTAACGACGAGTGTAACACCTGTTTGCTCTAATGCACCACCGTTTGTTACACCACAAGCAAAGTTGAATTCTCTTGTAGAATAGTCAGGCTGAGTGTGGTATTCGAAAGAAGTGACTTGATCAAGATCAGTCGTCTCCTCACTAGCGTAAAAGTAGCTTCCACCAAGTTCGAAGAACGTTTCGAAGTGATCATCATAGAAAGTCTCTCCAATAATTACTTCGTTCTCAGGAAGAGAAGAAACAACCAAGTCATCAATCATCCATCCGTAACCTGAACCGAAGCTGTTAACCTGATCTTGAGTAAGGTCAGGATTGCCAGCAAGAGCGTCAGAAGCCCAACGAAAACGGACTCTTATGTCCGCTTGTCCTGCGGCAACATTTGTGACATCAATAGTCAACTCGCCTTGAATTGCAGCCTCATTGGTTACCAAATCATCGTTTACAAGGAAAGGTGCCCAAGAATTTCCACCATCATTGGATACTTCAAGGTAATTTTCATCGTAGTTGAATGCTCTTGCGCGCTGGTTGAAAGTGATGGCTACATCCGCCAATTCACTGCAGTCAATGATATCATTCAATTCTAGAATTGAATTTTGGGGAAGAACGTCATCGGAGTCCAACAGAAAAGAAACACCATCAAATTCACCGAATCCGTTTTCTGGAGTTACCGATTGCATAGCACCCATGAAGTCAGCCACATTTGGACTTGCTTCAGTCACTATATTCCATGTGCCCTGTTCTCCTTCATTCGTAAAAGTCCAATCCGTTTCATCATCAAACTCATTTGTATAGACGGTGTTTTTCGCACCCGAAGTGGAGTAATCAATCTTCGCATCTTGCTGCATATCTGGAGCTTGGATGTAAGAATGCAGAGTCTTATTTGCCTCTTGGCTGCTCTGAGCAGTTGTTTGAAGACCAAACATTGAGGCTAGGGCCACTAAAATGTAAGTTTTTAATTTCATGAGGTTTTGGTGATAGGTTTAACTAATTACGTTGTAATGGTTGAAACTACTAAAAATAATGGCTGATTCGCTTCACTAATCGATTAGTCCAATAGACATAGCCGCTGTACGGGACTTTGTTAGTTCCTTTTTTCATTCTTCTAGAGTTGTTCGACGGGTCTTATTCGAGACAATTTAAAGCACAAAAAAACCCCGCTGCAGCGCAGCGGGGTTTTGATTGAAACAAGTTTCAGTTGATTATTCGATAATCATTTTTCTTGTTACGCGTTCGTTTTCAGTCACGATACTGTAGGTGTACGTGCCTGCCGCCAAAGCTCTGCTGTTGAAACTAACAACCTGCGCTGACATAGCTGGTACATTACCATAGTCCTTTTGGTAAACGATTCTACCTGTAATGTCGAACACTTCAAAAGTTACCTGGCTTGCGTTGTCCAGTTGAAATTGGATCATAGTGTTGTCAACAACTGGGTTAGGGTAGTTTTGAGTCAACTTAATACCACTTTCGTAAGTCACGTCATTCGTGCTAACTAGGGCATCAACCGCTGTACGGAATCGAATCAGGGGAGCTAAATCACCTAACGTAAACCATCCTTGTGGACCAGTTGAAGGCTCTGCAAAGTCATAGAGTACTCCTGCGCCTGCTTCTTGTAAGTTTGACTGCGCGTGGATAACGGCTGCAAACCCAATAGGCGGCACTTGTGCTTCTGCTTGGTAAATTACATTTGGACTTATCAAGATTGGAGTTGGTAGCTCGACTGAAATCCAATTGGTGGTTCCAGCAGAAAGATCTTCTTCTAACAACACATATTCGATTTCATCTTCTTCAAAATACCTAAAATCGGGATTATCTTCCGATTCTTCCGTGAGTACTGATCCAGTTCTCACGTTAATATTCATGATCTCACCAGGAGTTGAGGGTGCACTTGTACTTGCTGATAACACAAATTCTACATGAGTTATGTAGGCTGCGTTGCCTTCTGTAACGTCGGCTTCAGTAAAAACAAAACGGTTAGCCCAAATCACATCGTCTCCTAGAGTTGGATAGAAGTTGGTAAATGCATTTCTGTCATTCTGCATGAACGCAAATCCATCACTGTCCGCATCCGTGCTAATTCTAGTTGATCGAATAGCTCCAATGTTGTCATCTGGTCTTTCATCTGGTGCAGCTTGCATTATTTCATACTCAAACGTATAAACTCCTGCCGCAGGATTTTCCCACCACGTAGGTGTCTGATCATATACGCGCAATGTATCTGTTTGTCCTACGCCCAAAGTAATCGGGTCAGAAGTTGGTAATTCGGCCAAAGGTTCACCATCTAAAAAGGCTGTCACTATTAGCGTAACGTCAGTTTGTTCTAGAGCTCCATTGTTTGAAACGGCAGCAGCAAAGTTGAATGGACGGGTAATGTATTCTGGTTGATTCCAGTATTCAAACTTGCGGACGTAATCTAGATCTGACTCTTCTAAAGGAGATTCGAAGTGATTATTGAAATACGTATCGCCAATAGCGACATCGTTTTGTGGAACCGCAACGATTTGTATGTCATCGAACATACTATAGTAATGTGTTGATCCACCTAACAAGAGAGGGTCCCAAATGAACCTAACTTTACAATCTGTCAAGTCGGATGCACCAGCCAATACCTCGGTAATGTTTATACCTAGATTGGTTGAAGTTGTAATGTTTCCTTCTCCACCACTGATGATAAATAGGTCGAAGTTAGCCCATGTAGTACCACCGTTTGTAGAGAATTGAACTGTGAGGGCATAGTCGCTGCAGCACATGCGCCATTGTTGCCAGAACGAAAGAAGTCCACCGGTTACTCCTGTGAGATCCATACTCGGAGAAATTAGAATGGCATCCACCACGTTGCTTGTTAAACTTTCAATTCCTTGATCAGCCACTTCAGTAGCTATAGAATTGAAGCGATCAGCATCTAGCATCATAAAACCGTTATCAGCAGTTGTAGATGGTATAGTAACCGTATTTCCCATGAAGTTTGGAAGGATATCGCCATACGCAGTAGTAGTTGTAAGTGGCAATGATGGATCATATCCATCAGTAGCTCCTATTGGGTAGGATACGAACCAGTAGTCTCCTTGCGCGCCTTCAGTTGTCCATTCTCCGTTGTCACCCTGACCCGCAAATCCGTTTGAAAAGTCTTCTGACCAGAATACCTCTGGTTCTGTGCCTCCGCCTTTCTCGTTATTACTCGAAACAATGGCTTTGGTGTCTTGCATAAGCAGGGCTTTGCTGGTTGCCGGTGATTCGAACTTTGTGATGTCCGAATTTTGGGCGATACCTGAAAGCGCAAACATGCTTAGCGCACTTGCTAAGTAAAATTTTAATTTCATAAGGATTGGTGTTAGTTATACTTTAGTTAAGGTTGTAAAAATAGTGAAAATAGTTATTCGTCCACCGTATTTTCGAAGCTCAATCTACCGACAAACAAGCCAATTGAATTCCAATATTGACGGGTTTTGTGAATTTCAAAAGTTTCCTAAAAAAAAAGAAGGGGCTGCCTATTGGCAGCCCCTTCAAATTGGTAGTAAATCGCTTTTGGTCTTCTTACTTAGTAATAACCATTTTGCGAACTATTCTATTGTTTCCAACTTTAAGACCGTATTGGTATACACCAGCGGCAAGTTTAAGGTTGTCAAGAACAATTTGTTCCTGAACTCCTGCAGGACGATCTCCCAAGTCTTTCTGGTAGATTGTTTTACCCGTATTGTCACTAATTGCAAAAGTGACATTCTCGGCAGCAACTTTCAATTCCCAAGAAATTCTTGTCGAACCATTCGAAACAGGGTTAGGGTAGTTTTGTCCCATTGAGAAGTCTAAGCTTCCAACGTCATTGGTACTAGTTGGACCATCGAATCCTGCTCTTACGTTTGGTGTGTTGGCACCCAACGTGAACCATCCTTGAGGTCCAGTTGATACATCCGTAAAGTCATAAAGTACTCCTGCACCACCTTCCTGGCCATTAGAAACTGGAATGGTAGCAATAGGTGATCCCACCTCAGGTATTTCGAATTCTGCCTGGTACAAAACTCCCGGTGATAAATCAATGGAAGAATCGTCTGGGAAGAAAACCGTAATGTAGATTGCTTCTCCACCTGTCGAAACATCACCTTCTGAAATCACATAAGACAAATCATCCTCTCCGAAAAATCTGTTCATTACGTTTTCAGCGCTCTCGTCTTCAAGGACAGAACCTTGTCGAAGATTCACGAATACTTCTTCTCCGATTACTGTAGGATCGACTGATGCGTCAACGAGTGCGAACTGAATGTAATTCACTTCCGTTTCTTCTTCAACCGTAAACTGATTTCCCCAGATAGCTGCTTGAGAGATATTGTACCAACCAGTATATCCTGCTCCGCCGTCATTTGTCATTTTTTCAGTTCCCACTGAGAATGATTTTGTAGGCGCCGTATTGTTGCCTGGAAGGGCATCTTCTTCGTTAATTAAAACTTCGAAGTCTACGGTATAATCACCTAATGCACCACCATCGGTCATAAAGGCTGCCAACATTTCGTCATCGATAGTGATCACGGTGTCTTCACCTGAAAGTAGCTCATCAATTGAAGCGCTAAAAGACTCCGTTCCGTCGGGAGTAGTTACAGTAGCAACAAAGGTAATTCCTGTTGATGCTTCTGCTCCTTGGTTAGTTATATCACCAACAAATGTCAATGGACGCACGTGATTTTGACGGTATTCGCTATACTCAATGTTTTCGATGTAGTCTAAATCGAGGTAGTCAGTTTGACCGATCAATATAAACTCATCGTAATATGCTGAGTTAAGAACAACATCGTTAGCGGGTGTTTCTATTATTTGCATGTCGTCAACAGCCCAGTGCCATCCCCAGTTTGCAACAAAATGAAAGCGAACTCGAACGCTTGGCTCATTGCCAATTTCATCACCAACATTTACGGTAACAATCCCTGGGTTTTCTGTATTGGTATTTGTCTCTAAATCGAGATTTACCGCAATTGGAATCCATGAATTACCACCGTCAGTGCTGAAATCAACAAAGTAAGTAGTCGCAAAATTCCGTGAATTTTGTTCGAAAATAAAAGACACGTTTTGAGCACCTGCAAGACTAAAGTCTTCATTGTACTCAATAAAACAGTCTTGTACGGAACCGTCTCCCGCAGGATCTCCGTTAACGAAGGCAAACCCATTGTCTGCAGTAGTAAACGAGATAGGGCTCAGTGCTGCAACTGGACTGGCAAGCACATCAGTGATGATCTCCCAATCTAGATCCGGGGTACTTTCGTTGTAAACATCCCATTTAGAAGGATCGGAAAAATCATCTTCCCAGAGTACGATCTCGCTTCCTTTTTGCGTGTTTACAGCATTAGCCTTGTTTGGCTTAGCCAACTCAACGAACCCCTTTTTGGTGATAAGTTGATTTTGCTCTCTGCTAGTCTGTGCTAGAACTACGCCTGCACTTAGACTTAGAGCCGTTAGTAAGTAGAATTGTTTTTTCATAGGATTAATTTTGTGTTTCCAAATATACAAACTAAACATTGCGTTAGCATTATTCAATTAATAAACAAGTTGCACTCCCACCTTAAAGGTCCAGTTAGGAACTATTAACTATTGATCGAGAATTTCTACTTCGCTTTCTTCATAGTTCGACAAAGGTGGACAAGAGCACATTAGGTTTCTATCCCCCAAAGCATTGTCTACTCTTCCGACTGGTGCCCAAAACTTGGCATTCCTTAAATACCCTAGCGGGTAGGCCGCTTTTTCGCGAGAATAGGCATGTTCCCATTTATCGGCAGTAACTTCCAATGCTGTATGCGGTGCATTCTTTAGTACGTTATCGTCTTTGGGATAAATTTCTTTTTCGATCTCTTCAATCTCTTTTCTGATTTGAAGCATCGCATCGCAAAAACGATCCAATTCGCCTTTGGATTCACTCTCGGTGGGCTCAATCATCAAGGTTCCAGCTACTGGCCAAGAGACCGTTGGAGCATGGAATCCAAAATCAATTAAGCGTTTTGCGATATCAGCTACTTCCACATTGGCCATGGCTTTAAATGGTCGGCAGTCTACCACCATTTCGTGCGCCACTGTATCGTTCTTTCCCTTGTAGAGAATGCTGTATGCGCCGCTCAATCTAGCTTTTATATAATTGGCATTGAGTATCGCGTATTTGGAGGCATCCGTTACCCCATCTCTTCCCAGCATCTTTATGTATCCATAAGAGATCAAAAGAATCAATGCACTTCCGAAGGGAGCTGCTGAAACAGCGCTGATGTTGCTGCTTCCTCCCGTTTCACCTGCCGAGTGTCCTGGTAGAAATGGTACCAAGTGAGAGGCAACGCAGATTGGTCCCATTCCTGGGCCACCACCACCGTGAGGAATGGCGAAAGTTTTGTGAAGATTGAGGTGGCATACGTCTGCACCAATAATTCCAGGATTTGTTAATCCTACCTGAGCGTTCATATTGGCGCCGTCCATATAAACCTGACCACCATTCTCGTGAATGATTTGATTGATTTCCACGACGCCTTCTTCAAATACACCATGGGTAGATGGGTAGGTAATCATCAATGCTGAGAGGTTCTCTGTATTTGCCTCCGCCTTTTGACGCAAGTCTTCCACATCAATATTTCCTTGATCGTCGCACTTGATCACCACTACCTTCATTCCAGCCATCACTGCACTTGCTGGGTTTGTGCCGTGGGCGCTTTCTGGAATCAGGGCTATGTTTCTATGGTATTCTCCTCGGCTGTGGTGGTAATTTCTGATTACCATCAAACCAGAGTACTCTCCTTGTGCGCCGCTGTTTGGCTGAAGCGACACACCTGAAAAACCTGTTATTTCACAAAGCTGACGCTTCAGCTCTTCAAACATTTCGCGGTAACCCGAAGTCTGGGTAGAAGGTGCAAAAGGATGAATATTTGCCCACTCCGGCCAAGTGATTGGCATCAGCTCGCTTGCTGCATTGAGCTTCATCGTGCACGAACCTAAAGCGATCATGCTGTGGGTTAGTGAAAGGTCTTTGTTTTCAAGCCTTTTGATGTAACGCATCAACTCCGTTTCGCTGTGGTACATGTTGAACACAGGATGTTCTAAAAAAGCACTTTCCCGGCTGAAGAATTCTTGAATAGGAGACTCTGCCGTAGCAGGAATATCATTTGGTTCAAGTCCCGATACTTCCAGGAATACCTCGTAGATATCTTGAAAGTCGTGGCGAGAAATGGTCTCGTCCATACTGATTCCTATGTGGTTCGAGTTGAAAAAGCGAAGGTTTATTTCCTTTTCATTCGCTATTTCTTCAATCCTCACTTTGGTTACTCCCTTGGGCAATTCGATAAATAAGGTATCGAAGTAGACCTTGTTTAAGACAGTAAACCCTAGATTTCCCAGTCCTGCTGCTAGTCGTGTAGTCTTGAGGTGAATGTTTTCTGCGATGGTTTTTAATCCTACAGGTCCGTGGTATACGGCATACATGGAAGCCATAACTGCCAGCAGCGCTTGTGCGGTGCAAATGTTAGAGGTGGCTTTGTCTCTTCTGATGTGCTGCTCCCTGGTCTGCAAGGCCAGTCTAAAAGCTGGTTGACCATGGCTATCTTCAGAAACACCAATTATTCTACCTGGGATGTGTCTTTTGAACTCTTCTTTCGTTGCAAAGAATGCCGCATGAGGCCCACCGAATCCCATTGGGACGCCAAAACGCTGTGTGTTTCCCACTACCACGTCAGCTCCCCACTCACCTGGAGGTGTTAAAAGAGTTAAGCTCATTAAATCTGAAGCTACGGCTACTTTGGCGCCTGCCTCATGTGCTTGATTGACGAATTCGCGGTAGTCCTCTACACTTCCAATTCCATCAGGGTATTGCAGCAGAACACCAAAGAAGGAATCCGTTATATTGAAATCTTCGTGATTTCCAATGATCAAATCAATGTCGAGCGGAACGGCTCTGGTTTTGAGTACGTCAATGGTTTGCGGAAAGCATTTTTCAGAAACGAAAAAACGATTTGCTCCTGCCTTAACAGCCTGTCTTGGACGTGTGGAGAAGAACATGCTCATTGCTTCAGCAGCAGCGGTGGCTTCATCCAAAAGTGAGGCATTGGCAATTTCCATCGAGGTAAGATCCATCACCATGGTTTGGAAATTGATCAAAGCCTCTAGCCTCCCTTGTGCTATTTCACTTTGGTAAGGAGTATAGGCGGTATACCAACCTGGATTTTCCAAAACATTCCTCTGGATTGCAGGCGGGACGATAGTATTGTAGTACCCCATCCCGATGTAGCTGCGAAAAACCTCATTCTTTTTAGCCAACACTTCCAATTCTCTCAAATACCAGTGTTCGCTTCGAGAGGACGGTAGATTTAGTGGTGCCTTCAAACGAATTTCTGCGGGAACCGTTTTGTCAATCAGCTCATCCAATGAATCATAACCGATGGTGGCCATCATCTCTTTAACTTGAGCATCTCTTGGGCCAATGTGTCTTTTTGGGAAATTTCGTAAAGGCATTTTCAGTAGGGTTTATGGTAATTTCAGCGTGCAAATATAGTATGAATTGACTCAGAACGGTTTTGGTACCTTCGTGGTTTAAATCTTCTGATAATATTTTTATTTATGTTTTTCAGTAGTCTGGAACACAGCTTTTTGAGGCTGATAATTGTTATGGTTGGATGCATCGGATTCTCATCGATCCACGCCCAAGAAAAAGGCGAATTGCTTCTCATGAATGGCAAGCTAATTCAAGTTGAAAATTTAAACGATACTTCTTTCACAAATCTTCAGTATCGCCTAGACAGGAATCAGTTCAAAAGGAAGCAAATTGATTTGCGCTCAGCGCGAAAACAGAATAAAAGTGAGAGGATAGGTTTCCAATCGCAGAAGGGATTGGAAGTTCCTATCGTGCTCCGAGATGGAGCAATGGATAGAGATGCTGTGTTTTCTTTCCAGCCCACGGCAGGCAAGGAAAGGGTGTACTATTTCTACGATGAGCCTTTGGGCAATGTCGCTTCGGTAGAAGAAATGCGCGCTTTCGTAGTAGGAGAGCGTGATGCTCGTTTTGGCCTTACCGGAAATGCATGGCTCTATGGTGGGATGGCTGTCGGATTAATGACGGGATATGCCGCTAGAGGGAGTATTTTGGCATTGGCGGTTCCTCCTTTGGTGGCCTTAACGGCACGAATTCCTGTGGTGAGGATCAAAGAAAAAAATATTCAGGACCTCAGTTATAAGTTTAACGAGGACTATGCCGCAGGTTATGAAACCTATGCGCGTAGCAAATACGCTAGAAAAGCTTTATTGGGTAGCGCCATAGGCACCGCAATTGGCCTCCTCACTTATGCCATTGTAGACAACAATCTTTGATTTGAAAAACGCCTTGCTCGGTCCCTTCAGATTTTTAGGGAAAACCAATCTCTTCATTTCACTTGGTTCTCTTTCCTCTATTTTGGGCGCTGCTGCTTTCGTCGGCGCAGAGCTCGACTATTCTCTGGCCTGTTTCGCTTTTTTCGCAGCCCTCTTCACGTATAATTTTCAAAGACGAATAGGAGACTTAAAGCAAGATCAATCTTATTCGAAAACGGGCTCGACGATGATGATCTTGGGTGTCATTGGAATGGGTTATTTTGTTTTTAAGTTGGCCAATTATCAATTGGTGCTTATGGGTTTTGCTGGTTTTATTTCACTGGCTTATGCCTACCCATTTATCCCATCTGCTCGCGGAAAGATTAGTCTGAGGCTGGTGCCTGGCATGAAATTGTGGACCATCGTTCTTGTTTGGACCCTGTCGTGCGTCATTCTCCCCATCCTTGGCTCAGAAATAGATGCGAGAGTGTTGGTGCTCTTTATCCTTCAGCAAGCGCTATTCGTGACCGCCCTGACCATCCCTTTTGATATCCGAGATCTGCCAGTCGATTGGCCCGAACAGAGAACCATACCGCAAGTATTTGGCGTAATCAAGGCGCGCAACCTTGCCCTTGTCTTTCTTTTATTTTCCGCTGTAGCAAGCCTCTCTTTATTTCTTTTGAAAGAAATTGAGCTTAACCTCATCCTGATTCATTTGGGTGTTCTTCTCCTTTCTGGGGGTCTTATTTCCAAAGTAAAGACCAAGCGCGGCGAACTTTATTTTTCGATTGGGATAGATGGCATGCTGATCCTTCAAGGAGTTGCATTTTTCTTAGCCAAATAAAATTTGCCATTTAGCCAAGTGTCTGAGCAAAAGAATTCCTTAGCAAGTTGCCAAAGCAAGCCGCAGGCATGACAATGGACGTTATGGACGGGCACTAAATATAGCGTCTAAGGCTTCCTTCATTGCCGCGGCTCCTTTCTCAAGATCTTCTTGGCTATGCGCTCTGGAAACAAACCCTACCTCAAAACCAGACGGCCCTATGTACACACCACGCTCAAGTAGCTCTCCATGAAAGGCTTTGAAGTAGCTCATTTCTGATTTTTCTACTTCTTCACTTGAGGCTATTTCTTCCTCATTGGTAAAGGCCACCCAGAAAATCGAACCGATATGGAAAATCTTGAAAGGGTAGTTTTTTGAAGCAGAAAATTGATTGACATCCTGAGCAAAGGAGGTCGTTTTTTCTTCTAGTTTCTTGTAAAAGTCAGGTTCTAGACAAGCTTGAATTTGTGCTTTTCCTGCCGCCATCGCTACAGGGTTTCCGCTCAAAGTTCCAGCTTGGTAAACAGGACCATCTGGAGCCACACAGCTCATTATCTTGTCTGAGGCGCCGTAAGCTCCTACGGGCAGACCACCGCCTATTATTTTTCCGAAAGCAATCAAGTCTGGCTGTATATCGTAAAGCCCAGCCGCTCCTTCAAATCCCACTCGGAACCCCGATATCACTTCGTCGAAAAACAAGGGAATATCCTCTCGATCGCAAACATCGCGCAAGAATTGCAAGAAGTCCTTGCCTTGAATCAACAGTCCGTTATTTGCAGGGATTGGCTCTATAGCGATGCAAGCTATGTCGCCCCTAAATTTTATTACTGCCTCCTCAATCGCTTCTTTATTGTGAAGAGGTAAAACGATGGTTTCTTTGGTGTAAGCCTCAGGAATTCCCGCAGAAGTAGACGTTCCGAGAGTAGCCAATCCACTTCCGGCTTTTACTAAAAGGGCATCGACATGACCGTGGTAGCAACCTTCGAATTTTATGATCTTGTTGCGCCCCGTAAATCCGCGTGCCAGTCTGATCGCAGACATGGCGGCCTCTGTTCCCGAATTAACAAAACGGATTTTTTCGATGTAGCGGTGGTTGCTGATGATCAATTCGGCCAATTCGTTTTCTAGGCGTGTAGGTGCTCCAAAAGAAGTCCCAAGTTTTACCGTTTCCGAAACAGCATTGATGACTTCATCGGGAGCATGTCCGAGAATCAAGGGGCCGTAGGAGCAACAAAAGTCTAAGAACACATTTCCATCGGCGTCAGTAATTTTACTTCCCTTAGCGCTTTCGATAAAGAGTGGATTTCCTCCAACGGCTTTAAAGGCTCTCACAGGGCTATTTACTCCTCCTGGAAATAGTGTTTTTGCTTTTTTAAATAATTTAGCGGATTCTTCCCTTTGCATATCAGTTACTCTCTTTTCTTGGTCGGTTTGTCTAATGACCTTAATTTGCAGCAAATTTAATGCTTCACGCGACATGAAATATCTTCAGGAAAAAGCGCGAAAACTTGATGCCGATGATGAATTGGCATCCTTTCGCGACGCCTTCCACATACCAAAACACCATTCGGGTAATACTGTTTACTTCACAGGAAACAGTTTGGGCCTTCAGCCAAAAAAGGCAAAAGAAATACTAATCGAAGAGCTCGATGACTGGGCGGAATTTGGGGTTGAAGGGCATTTCGAAGCACGAAGGCCTTGGGTGAACTACCACGAGCAGCTGATGAAGCCCGCAGCTGAATTGGTTGGCGCAAAGCCGCACGAAGTGGTGCATATGAACGGTCTCACCGTAAATCTTCACCTGTTGATGGTGAGCTTTTATCGACCTTCTGGTAAGCGGTACAAGATTATCTGCGAGGCCAAAGCCTTTCCCAGTGACCAATATGCGCTGGAATCCCAAGTGAAATTTCATGGCTATCAAACGGATGATGCCATCATCGAAGTGGAACCTAGAGAAGGCGAACACATTATCCGAGAAGAAGATATTATGTCTGCCATTGAAGAAAATGCCGACGAACTTGCTTTGGTCTTCTGGGGCGGCGTGAATTATTACACCGGTCAGTATTTCGACTTGAAATCGATTGCGGAAGCGGGTCACAAAGCAGGTGCCGTGGTCGGTTACGATTTGGCTCATGCCGCTGGAAATGTTCCGATGAAATTGCACGATTGGAATGTGGACTTCGCCGCGTGGTGCACCTACAAATACCTCAACTCTGGTCCAGGTTCCGTGTCGGGAATATTCATTCACGAAAAACATGCAAACAATTTTGACCTACCGCGATTTGCCGGCTGGTGGGGCCACGATAAGGATGCTCGATTTAAAATGGACAAAGCCTTTAAACCCATTTCGGGCGCAGAAGGATGGCAATTGAGCAATGCACCGATCTTCGTCATGGCTCCGCATTTGGCTTCACTCGAGTTGTTTCATCAAGCGGGATTTGATCGAATGCGTAAAAAAAGCATAGCCCTAACGGCATTCCTTCAGGAGGTCATTGAGGCTGTGGCTAAGGAGCATGTCGCTCACATTGAGATTATTACGCCTTCCGAGCCGAGCCGAAGAGGTTGCCAGTTGAGTCTCTTGGCCCACGGTCGTGGAAAAGAACTTTTCAACTTTTTGCAGGATCACGGTGTTTCTGCTGATTGGAGGGAGCCAAACGTTATTCGAATTGCGCCAGTTCCACTTTACAATAGCTTTACCGATGCCTTGGAGTTTGGAAAAATTCTCAGCTCGGCTTATTCAAAAGAACACACAGTATGAAAACAGCATTGGTCATAGGTGGTGGCCTAGTCGGATCACTACACGCAGCAAACCTTGCCCGTAGAGGCTTAAAAGTTAAAATAATAGAGCGCCGCCCCGATTTACGAGGGGTTAAGCTTCAGGCAGGAAAGTCGATTAACCTTGCGTTAAGCACCCGTGGCTGGAAGGCTTTGGATATGATTGGCGTTTCAGACAAGGTGAGAGAAGTGGCTATACCGATGCACGGGAGAAGAATTCACGATACTGAGGGAAATGTGAGTTTTCAGCCTTACGGCAAAGAAGGTCAGGCCATTTACTCTGTGTCTCGTGGCGAACTCAATTGCGTTTTGCTCGATGAGGCGGAATCATACGATGCTGTTGAAATGCGCTTTAATTGCAAGTGCACAGGAGTTGATTTCGAAAAAAGCATTGCTTATTTCCAAGAT
>Ga0222653_1000128_pt1 | contig 47468 bp, 39 predicted proteins | sample AntAcemetagen419_FD_179856 | JGI IMG/M metagenome (GOLD analysis project Ga0222653, IMG submission 179856) | Saline water microbial communities from Ace Lake, Antarctica - #419 | ecosystem: Environmental > Aquatic > Non-marine Saline and Alkaline > Saline | place: Antarctica: Ace Lake...
CCGAGGTAATTTTATGAGGCAGTCGATACAAATAGTGTCTTCCGATGCGTTGAGAGGTTGAGTGCAACCGATGCATATTGAGGGAAAGAACAGCTTCCCGAAATCGCTCAACCAACCAAAATGGTATTTTTGCGTGATTTTATTCCAAGTTTTCTGTTTCATCACTGAAAGATACTGAAAACGAGTAATTTTGATACCCATTAAAGAATTAATACTATGACGGATAATACTGATTCCAATAGCAAGAGACTTCTCATAGCAGTTGTCATTTTGGCCATAACTACTGTGGTCTTAGGAGTACTGGTATTTACTAAATCTCAAACCGTAGAGGTGAAAGAAGATGCAATCTCAGGATTGCGGTTGGAACAACTTGAGCTCCAGAATGATTTGCAAGACATGCTAATACAGTACGATACGGTAACTGTTGCAAACGGTCAATTGTCTGCAGAGATTACTGCCCAACAGGAGCAAATCAAAGACATGCTGAAGGAAATTGAGAAGCACAAAGATGATGCTTACATCATTTCTAAACTCAAAAAGGAAGCGGGTACACTGCGCGATATCATGAAAGGATATTTGGTAACCATCGACTCGCTGAACACGATGAACCAAGACTTGATTAGGGACAACGACTATCTGGCTGGAGAACTCATTGATGCCAAAACAAAAACCAAGCAGCTGGAAAGCTCCAAAGAGAATTTGGAAAATATTGTAGCTACAGGTTCAATTCTTCAATCATTGGAGATGACAGCTGTGGGTCTCATAATGAGGAATAACGGAACGCAAAAAGAGACGAATCGAGCGAACAAAACGGAGATAATAAGAACCTGTGCCAAGATTGGCGAAAACCGAATCGCTAGTGCAGGCCGTAAAACCATTTACCTCAGGATTATTTCTCAAGATGGGGTGGTGTTGCAGCCAGAAATGGCAGATGATCAAAGTTTCGATTTTGACGGAGTGAGCGGAAAGTACACCGTGAAGCGCGCATTTGATTACACCAATGAGTCCGTTGATGTTTGTGTGTTCTTCAACGTTCCTACGGAATTTGAAATGCCCGAAGGAAACTATATCGTAGAGATGTATGAAGGAGGAGCTTTGATTGGAAGGGCAGATTTTGATCTGAAATAATTATTTGTCCATACCCTCAATAGTCTGAACTAGAAAATTCGATAATAACGCGCACGAAGTTTTAAAAATGAATGATTTGACTGCAGTCAGTGCGATATTCTGAGCCCCGTAGAAGGGACTGTTTTTAAAACAAGTCCTTAGACTAAGCCAACGGCATGGTGGAAGGAAGATAACGGACTGTATGGACAGACACGATTTAGAAGAAGGCTCTGACTTGAACATTCCCAGTATGGATGGATCGAGTTTCTTCAGATTTTCGACCGTTATAGGTTAAGCTGAGCTGAAGGTTCTTTCCTAAGTTTCTTTGCACTCCTGCTGCCCAGGTTATATTTTGACCGTTTTGTAGTCCTTCGAGCATCTCGTAGGATAAGCTATTGTTTACCCCTCCCACGTAGTCGATAGTGATGTAATTTATCTGGGCAAAGTAGGTGCCTTTTTCAATTTTACTCAAGCGCAAGTCGGCACCGAAGTCGACTATTTCCGCCTCTTCGCCGCCCAGGTTTTGTGCATTCTCTTTTAGGGTGTATGTACCTGAAAGGTTTACCCTGAACGCGGTGCTGGGCTGGTATGAGAAAGTGGGCTTTAACGAAATGTAGCCGATGGAGTAGTTGCGTCCTTCTAGAAAGTCTGAACCACTTAAACGCGTCCCCGTTTCTTGCTCTATAATAGCTCCATATTTAGCGGTGAAGTTGTACCGCAAGCGCATAATATGAGCGGTGTTTTCTCGCTCTTCAAAACCCGATGTAAGCGGAGTCTTGCTTGTTTGGTCGCTGAAGGTATAGTCCACACCAAACTTGGAACTCGTTCGATTAAAGAAAAAGGTGTTTCGAATGCTTGACGATTGAGAGATCAAATTTTCGGTTCCTGAAGGATCTGCAAAAGGGTTGAAACGATCTACCTCATCTTCCTGTCGTGTTTTGCGCTGAATACGGAATGCGGTCTGGTTGCTAAATTTGGCCATTATTTTCTTTACGCCTTCTTCTTTCATCCAGATGCCTGCAGGACTAATGTTCAGGCTCTGTGAAAACTGGTTGGAATAAGCTCTTTGATAGTCATCTGTGGGTGTAAATATTCTCAAGTATCGCTCGCCATCTTCTGGCCGGGCAGTCTCAAATTCGTTCAGTTCTTTTATTCCGTTGTCATTGTAATCGATCCAAGTAAATGGCGCTTGTCCCGTAGGGTCTAGGATGTAGACGAACTCTTGTCTGCGCTCAAGGCCCGATCCGATTTCATAAAAGGTATTCGTCGTGATTGTATTTTTAAAAAATCTACCCGCATATTCTATCCTCATCAAAAGAGTTTCTTCGGGCTCCTGCGTTGTGGATTCTTCATCTACAATTTCCAGTATCCTGTTTGAAACAGTGGCCTTCAAGGTGTTTTTTGGGTTGCCCATTAAGGATATTTCCGCACCATAATGGATGGCATGTGTACTTTCGGAGTAGTCGTCAAAGGCTGCGGCAAAATCTGTTCTTTCGCGGTAGAAGACTTTATAACCGAAGTCAGATGAGTCGCGGTTGGCGATGTAAAATTGCCAGTCATAAAATTTATAAGCTGCCGAAGAGAGCGTATCGCTACCAGGCGAAAAGCGGAGGTTATCTTCCCGTTCGTCTGTGAAGCCAATTTTTGTAATCCAAAAGTCTTTCTCGACGAGTGATTTGTGACGAGTAAATCGAGATTTAATGGCACCTTCCGTTTCGAGTAAACTACCGATAAACCAGCCTCTGAAACCGTCTAAATTTAAGTTGGCATTCAAATTGTTTTTAATACCCGTGTAGTCGCTTCCTGCATCGAAGCGGTCGAGAGAATATGTCAGGTTGTACTTGTCGAGCTTCTTAATTCCTAGGACACCTGAAATGATATTTTGCGCGTTGTTTTCGAGGCTGTCATTCAAGTTCCAGTTACGGGTAAACTCAACTGAGCGATAAGGTTCAATCGGTCTAAAGTTTATCCCTCTGGACTCCACCATTGCCCGACCAAATACTTCTGCTGCTTCAGGTTTCTTCGAGAGAGGTTCAATGTGCTCAAATTTAGCAAACAAGCCGTGGCTCAAATTGTCAGTGTCTCCGATTTCCGAAAAGGTATTTTGATCATCATTGGAAAAGCCACCCTCTATGCTTGCCGATGTTCTTTCGGTAAATTTCCCATTGGCTCCCGCCATCAGCAGTTGATTTCTTTTAGGGGCAATGAGTTGGCGCACGGGAGCGTAATCTCCATTCCGAAATACTTGCCCACCGATGACAGTTGGTTCTACCCAGCTAAATATTCTACCAGTTGCATCAAACCCTACTTGCTCATAGTCTCCGTTTCCTTCGCCGACCTCGCTAAAGCTGACATTATACATTGGAGTGGTGGGGGCCGTGACTCGCACAAAAACTGAATCGAAGCCGAGAGAATCAATCAAGGTATAAAGAACGCGGTCATTGCTGTATTCAAATACTTCCTCAAACCCAGGGGCAATGGCAAATTGAGGATTGTCTCCCGCATTGCTCAAGATGATCCTATCCTCATCGGTTAAGTCTTGCTGGAGAGGTTGATTCTTTGCGTCCTGCTCGCTAAAAAAGTTGACGAAAAATTGAAAACGATCGTTTTCTACTCCTGTAGAAGTTTGAACAAGGCTGCGGGTATAATTTGCATCTGTGTACTGAAACTCGACTGCGATGCGCTTGTCCTTGTTAATTAGCTGATTGGCCGTGAAGGTTATTTCAGCGGTGTTGTAGTCAATAACATAGTCGTTTTGCTGGCCTCGTTTCATCTCCTTTCCGTCTATGAAAACGCGCTCGGTTCCCGCTAAGATGATGATGAAGGCTTCGTTTTCATTTCCGCGCATGCGATATGGACCTTGGTTCCCTTCTGATCCCTGTATGATTTTTCTGGCAAATTTTCCACGTGAGATGGCTGCACTTGTTTGGGTAAAAAAGGTGTAGTTTCCTGTCCCCATTTTACGACGAGTTTCATAGGACGCGCCTTGGGCTCTTTTGAAATAGGTCGAGAAATAGCCTATTGGTCTTTGAATTATAAAGTCACCCGCGGTAAGCTTATTCTTGTCATCGTAGAGCTGAATGAAGACTTGATCAAACTCTTGCAATTGAGCTGTATTGCCTTCTGGCTGAATGGGGATATTGTCATCAGTAACGGAAGCGAGCACACTAATTTCGTCGGTGAGTTTCCCACTGAGTTGAAGGCTGAGTGTGCTGTTTACGGTCAGATCCTGGTTGTTACCAAAGCCCAATCCGCGAGAGATACTACCGGTTTTGTTCAGCCGCGTAGAACCAAAAACTGATTCTTGCTGTGCTTCGGGCCGAAAAGTATAAGGGTCGGAGTAGTAATCCTCTCCTTTTTGTATGATCGACGGCGAGCGTCTCTGATACTTTCGGGTAAGATCGATTGCCAAGACACGGTAAGACACGTCTATTTTTTTTGGAGCTGCACCCTTTTTCCAGATCAGTTTGGCCTCTGCGGGCAACACGAAATACAATGAGTCGGGCAAGATTACCCCATTTGATTTAACAACAAATGAGCTTGGGTCAATACTTAGTGTGTCAAGAGTGATGGTGTCGCCTTGAGGAAAGACTATTTTGCTTCTGAATGACCCAAAATCTTGAGCGCACAAGTTTGAGGTACCACCAGCGAGCGCGATAAGCAACAACCCTAAGAATGCCGTTTTCTTTAGATGACAAAAGCACGGTAGTAGGGGGAATCTCTTAACTTTGAGGACCTGAAAAAACATCGATTCGCCTAAGTGAGCATTTAAGAATACGCAATTTGAAGCTTAAAATTATATCCTACAATGTCAACGGCATTCGTTCAGCTATTCGAAAAGGGTTTTTCGAGTGGCTCAAGGACGAATCACCTGACATAGTTTTACTACAAGAAACCAAGGCAAAGCCCGAACAAGTTGACCTTTCGGGAGCAGAGGAGCTAGGTTACAAATCCTATTTTCACAGTGCTGAGAAAGCGGGCTATTCGGGGGTGGCAATTTTAAGCAAAATAGAACCCGATAATGTAGTGGAGGGTTGCGGTATGGAGAAATACGATCGCGAAGGCCGCGTCTTAAGAGCTGACTTTGGAGATTTATCCATTATGAGCACCTACTTTCCTTCTGGCAGCAGCGGAGAAATCCGTCAATCTTTTAAAATGGATTTCTTGGCAGACTTTTCCTCATTCATTGAGGAGCTTAAGAAAGTCAGACCGAACCTCGTTATAGGAGGAGATTACAATATTTGTCACCAAGCTATCGATATTCACAATCCTGTTTCGAATAAAAAATCCAGCGGTTTTCTTCCTGAAGAGAGAGAATGGGTCAGTCGATTCTTAGAATCGGGTTTTATAGATTCTTTCAGAAATGTAAACGGCGATGTCATTGATAAATATTCTTGGTGGACTTATCGATCTGGCGCGCGAAAAAAGAATTTAGGCTGGCGCATTGACTACCATATGGTGTCGCAACCTCTGGAAGAATCAATCGTTAATTCCGAGATACTCTCGGGCGTGGTCCACAGCGATCATTGTCCTGTTTCCCTAGAACTCAAATTAAATGAATAGAGCATTTCCTTCGTTTCTAAACCGCTTTCTACTCGTAGCTTTTTTGTTTTTTCTCGTTAACGGGTGTGATAATTCACACACGGGAAATAACGGAGCAAATGGCGAAGTGAACCACGAATTGAGTGGAGGTCTTTTTAAAATGAGTCTTTCTGATAATGTTCTGAGCATTTTCCCACACAACTTGGTTGATGCAGCTGCTTTTAACCTAATGAATCAGGTCTATGAAGGTCTCTTCGAGCTCGATGAAAAGACGAAAAAGTTTAAACCTAAACTAGCAGAATCATATACGGTTAGTGAAGACGGTAAGATCTACACAATCGTGCTTAAAGAGGGAATCTTTTTTCACGATGATCCTATTTTTCCAGAAGGAAAAGGAAGGGAAGTTAGAGCTGAAGACGTTATTCAATGCTTCACTAAACTCTGTGAGCCATCTGATAACAATGCTCTCTATCCTTTTGTGATTGACCTTATCGAAGGAGCCTCTGAATTCAGACAGGCGAAGATTCAGGGCGAAGAAACATCTGATAGTCCTGAAGGACTGCGACTGGTGGACGATTATACGTTTGAAATCGAACTTAAATACCCCACTCCAAACTTCTTAGCTATTCTGACTCATCCATGCTTTTGGATTTTCCCAGAGGAGCTATATCAGTATGAAGACCAGATTAATAATTGGTGCATTGGCACAGGCCCATTCAAAGCATTCACCATCAAAATGAACGATGTCATCATCTTTCAGCGAAATAAAAAGTATCGGGAGATAGATAGCTTGGGGCGATCGCTTCCTTACTTGGATGCAGTTCGCTGCAACTTTATAGAGAATGAGAGAGATCAACTCGATGCATTTCTCGACGGAAATCTCGACTTGGTTTTTAGCGTCCCAAGAGACAATATCCAGCAATTGGTAGAGTCGGCTGAAAACGAGAATACTTCATATAACATATTGACCATTCCGGGAATGCGCGTTGAATACTATGGTTTTCAGCATCGGAGTGAGTTGTTTGGAAATGTAGACGTTCGTAGGGCAATCAATTATGCTATTGATAGACAATTCTTGGTGGATAGTGTTCTTAAAGGTTTTGGAGAGCCGGCCATTTATGGTTTTGTCCCTCCCTCGGCTCCTGGATACGATGCCAATAGTATTGGCGGCTTCACCTTCAATCCTGTCCGAGCTAAAGAACTATTGATAGGTGCGGGATATGAGGATTCTCAAAGTTTTCCTGTGTTGACTATCCAGATTAATGATGGCAATCCTACGGCCCTTGAAGTTGCTGAGGCGGTTCAAAAAATGCTAGCCGATAATCTCAGTATTACAGTGGAACTGTCAATTCTACCTAGGAACAAGCACTACGAGGAAATTGAATTGGGAAATGTGGCGATTTGGAGGGATGGCTGGATTGCAGATTATCCAGATCCTGAGAACTTTTTGAAACTATTCCATGGTAAGCTAGTGCCAGACGATTCTGTGAAGGCTTCTTATTTGAACACGGTAAGGTTTAATGACCCCAACTTTGACGAATACTTTGAGCTTTCCACCAGAGAATCGAACTCCAAGATAAGGCAAGAATTGTTGCTCAAAGCGGACAGTATAGTTATGGATAAGGCTGCAGTAGCTCCTCTTTACTACGAAGAATGGGTTTGGCTAGTAAACAAACGAGTTCAAAACCTTTCGGTAAGCCCAATGGGAAATCTTGATCTTTCTCAAGTTTACCTATTGCCAGAGCAAGAGTAAGACTTGCTATTCATTTTTAAGAAGAAATTCTTTTGCAAACGGCAATAGGGTTTCAAAGACAGGGATCTCCGTCTCCGTCTCAATCAGATACGTGTTGATCTCATTCTTTTCTCGGTACTGCATCTTCAATTCACGAAAGTTCGGGAATCTACCCGTCGTCCTTTCATCCAAAAACTCAGTCATCACATCTTTGTATGACTCACTTTCATAAGGTCTTCTTACAAAGCGATATCTATACTTGTAGATTCTGGTTTTCCCAGAACTATTTAAAAGGATTAAGCCTCCGCGGCTTTCAGGACTCACTATTCCAACAGGGCGAATGTTGATTTGCTCCAGTAAGTTTTCCTTTTCAGAAATCCCTAGTTGATAGGTATAAGACAGTTTTTCCAGGGCAAATTCAAGCACGTCATTCAGTGTGCCCATTACCCCGTTATCAGCGAGTTGCTCTCTGATTAATCTCACTTGATTAAAATCAACTCCGATCAAGTCTGTTCTTAACTCACTTTCGAGACTAAGTAAACTCTGTTTGTAAAGGGTTAACTTCCTTAAATGGCTTTGAATGTCAGGGAGGTAGGGGAATATCATGGATTCCTCAAAGCGTTTTTCGGCTTGAGAAGTGTAGGCCAACACTTGGTAGGTTTTATACTCATAATCGAATACGGGCTCGATTAGCCAATCATTGCTAAGGCTACTCATAGCTTATAATACTCTTTTAGTGAATAAAAGTTCCTGACCCATGCTGTACGCAGAATAAAAGATAAGAAATTTGCTGTAGCATTGTCTAGTACTTTAAACTGATCACTTATGTCTTATTCGTATTCCAAAGTAGTTCTTTTCGCACTTACCCTTGTCATGTTGGCATCATGCGTTCCCAATAGAAAGTTTATGGACGTAGCACAAAAACAAGAGGTCGCCGAACGAGAGAATGAGCAATTGCGCCTCGAAAACGAAAAATTGACCACGGAGGTCAATGAGTTCGACACGAAATACAACGTGTCTGAAAGAAAAATTGACGCACTCAAATCTGATACATCTGTATTGGGAAGTAGTTTGCGCATTTTGCGAAAGCAATACGACAAGATCAACTCATTAAATGATCAACTGCTCACTAAAACTGCAAGCTTGCGAGAAGGCACTGAAGCCGAGAAGCAAACTTTGATGGCAGAGCTTGAGGCCGTGCGTTTGGCTCTTTTGGAAAAGGAAGATGCATTGAATGAACTGGAAACAGCGCTAAATGTAAAGGAGGAAGAGCTTGTGGAGAGAGAAGCAAAGCTGGAAGAATTGCGTTCTATGATAAATGAGAAAGACTCGCTGATGGATGCTTTGCGCAAAAGCGTCTCAGATGCCTTGATGGGTTTTGAAGGAAAGGGCCTCACCATAGAAAAGCGAAATGGCCGAATCTATGTGAGCATGGAGGCTAAGCTCCTATTTGCAACAGGAGCTACTGATGTCGACAAGAAAGGCCAAGAAGTAATTATCGATTTAGCCAGAGTTCTCGGAAACAGAGATGATCTAGACATAATCGTTGAGGGTCATACTGATGCTGATGAATTTCAAAGAGCTACATATCCAAGAAATAACTGGGACCTGAGTGTCCTAAGAGCAACGTCAGTAGTTAATATTATGCTGGCCAATTCTGATTTGAATCCCGAATCATTAATGGCCGCAGGAAGAAGCCAGTACCAGCCAGTAGACTCGAATAATAAAGCAAAGAATCGTCGAATTGAGATTATCCTTTCTCCTAAGTTGGATGAGCTGCTTGAAATGGTGGGTGGTGACTAACCAAACATTTCCACCAGCATATCCCTCACGTGCCCCACTGAGTGGATCTCCATTTTACCCGAAAGGGCTGACTTGGATAGTTGGTGGTGTTTGGAGATGAAGATAGATTTGAACCCAAGCTTATCTGCCTCTGCAATTCGTTGCTCAATTCTATTAATGGGTCTTATTTCACCAGATAGACCGACCTCTCCTGCAAAACAAGTTTGACGGGGAAGACTTAAATCTTCGCTGGAAGACAAAACTGCCGCCACTACCGCGAGATCAATTGAAGGATCATGGATTTTGAGTCCTCCGGCAATATTCAGAAATACGTCTTTACCTGCCAGTTTAAATCCGCAGCGCTTTTCTAGAACAGCCAGTAGCATGTTGAGTCGCTTCACATCATATCCCGTTGCAGAGCGCTGAGGTGTTCCGTATACCGCTGTACTCACTAAGGCTTGGACCTCTATAATCAGCGGACGAATTCCTTCAATAATCGCAGCTGCTGCTGATCCACTCAAATTGTCTGCGTACCCACTTAGCAGTAGCTCAGAGGGGTTGTCAACGATTTGCAGCCCCGAACCTTCCATTCGGTAGATGCCTAGCTCATTGGTGCTGCCAAAGCGATTTTTGGTGCACCGCAGCAATCGAAAAACATGATTCTGATCTCCTTCAAAGAGAAGAACAGCATCTACCATGTGCTCCAAAACTTTTGGGCCCGCGATGTTGCCTTCTTTTGTAATGTGACCGATAAGAAAGAGAGTGACTCCTTCTTCTTTCGCGAACCGCATGAGGCGAGCAGCGCTTTCTCTAATTTGACTAATGGATCCTGGGGAAGATTCAATCCACGAAGCATTCAGGGTTTGAACGGAATCAATTACAATGAAATCTGGCTTGAGATTTCCTGCGTGTTCGATGATCGCGTCAGGATCGGTTTCGGTGAGGAGGTAACAATTTGGGTTTAAGTTTCCAATTCGCGAGGCGCGATCAGCAATTTGAGCTTTACTTTCTTCTCCAGAGACATAGAGCACATTCGCCTTGTCATACTTTAAGGCAGTTTGAAGTAGAAGAGTCGATTTACCAATACCTGGTTCACCCGCTATTAGAACCAAAGACCCAGGAACCATTCCGCCACCCAAGACGCGGTCAGCCTCCGAATCACCTGTGTGGTTTCGCTTACCGCTTTCACTTTGCACCTCGTTTATAGCAACGGGCAGACTTTCCTTTTTCCTCTCTGAAGAGAATCCTTTTTTGGATTTTACTACGGTCTCTTCCGCAAAGGTGTTCCACTCACTACAAGACGGACATTTTCCCTGCCATTTAGGCGATTCAAAGCCACAGTTCTGGCAAAAGAAAACAGATTTTGATTTAGCCATTCTTAGACTTTTTAATGATAGCGGTGGTGCTGTATCCATCTACTAGGGGAATGGATATGGTGCTGTTGCCGTTAGCACGTTGAATGTCCGAACCCACTATATAATTCTTTTCCTTAGGATCATCTTGATCGGGGTCATAGTCGCCGCCTTTTATCAATACATCTGGTTTGATGCGTTTCACCAATTCATAAGGTGTGCCGTCATTAAAGATGACGACAGCATCAACACATTGCAAAGCAGCCAGAACTATAGCTCGATCTTGCTCTCCATTAATGGGTCTCTCAGGCCCTTTGTTCAATGTCTTCACCGAAGCATCAGAGTTAACACCAACAATCAGGAAATTTCCTTGTTCGCTGGCGAGATTTAACAAAGTAATATGTCCTCTGTGAAGAATGTCAAAGACTCCATTGGTAAAAATGATGCGTTTGCCTTTGGTTCTTAGCCTCTGAGCTAGAGCTTCTAATTTGTCAATTTCGACAATCTTCTCTGCAACTCTATCCAGTCTGTTCATTGAGGCGATTTTTATTGAATATAGGTATGATTAGCATGCACAAACCGCCTACCAAAAGAATCATAATGGTTTGGGAGAACCAGAGAATCCACCCCAAAGCGAATCCACTTTCAGCGGCTACGCCGTAAAGCAAAAGTGCTTGCATAATGCCGACGGGAAAAGCTCCGATTCCACCCGGAATAATGACGATGGAAAAACTTCCCAAAACGAAACCCGCAAATACTGCGCTGATGCCGACATCCGCCGTCTCTTCCAGTGCATAGAAGCAAACACTGAACATGGCGATATACAGCCCCCAAATGGCCAAAGTAGCTATGAGGTACAGCCATCGCTTTTCCATTCTTACGATGCTCCGCAACCCTTCCAGCAATTCATTAATGAAGCTTCGGATTTTGCCAACCAAAGGAATATGCGAGTACTTTTTTAACAAGTAAAACCCTAAAGAAAGAAGTACAATTCCAACGAGTCCTACTGCTAACAATATAGGCGCTTCGAACTTGCTTTGAACAACACTTATTAATTCAAGTGCATATTTCTCAAGGAGATCATATTGTAGGATAAGGGTAGTAAAAGTGATGAGCAATAGAATGATAAAGTCAAGAGCTCGTTCAGAAAGGATGGAGCCAAATGATTTTTGGAAAGGAATGCCCTCGTATTTTGAAATGGCAGCAGCTCTGCTTACTTCACCTACTCTAGGAAGAGCGAGATTGACAATATAGCCTATCATTACTGCCATGAAATTATTGGCGAGATGTGGAGAATAGCCCATCGCCTCAAGTTGAAATTTCCACCGGTAGCCTCTAATCCAATGACTTAGAAGGCCCATGAAGAATGATAAGACTACCCAAAAATAGTTGGCGCTTTCGAAAGCATTAAAGAGTTCAACTCTTTGGACGGGTGTGAGTTGGTTGTAAATATGCCACACCAAATAAACGCCCAGACCAACGGGGATAATAATTTTCAATATTTGAATGGTCTTTTCTTTAAACATGACGGTCTAGGTTCAAATCTTCATGTTATCTAGGAGTCTCACCTTCCCGATTTTTGCGGCTAAAAGTGCTAATCGCTCTCCGTTTTTGCTCTTTTCGGTCGGTGGGCCAAAACTTTCGGGATCGACAACCCTGAGATACTCCAAATCAAGTTCGGGATATTTGGTCAAATAACTCTTTCCAAGGTTTTCAAGTTCTAGATGACCCAAGGAGGCACTATTTTCTGACAATAATTGCAGCGTTTTTGATAGATGCAGTGCCAAGTTTTTTTCATCCTTTGAGAGTAGCTTATTCCTGGAGCTGAGCGCTAACCCGTCCTCATCCCTTACCGTATCGCACCCAATAACTTCAACGCCTAGATTGTAATTCTTGTTCAATTCCTTTATGATTCTATACTGTTGAAAATCTTTCAGTCCAAAATAAGCTCGATGGGGTTTAACTATTTCGAATAACCGTTTCACTACGGAGGCAACGCCATTAAAATGGCCTGGGCGAAAAGCTCCTTCTATCACGCAGGATATTTCTCCAAGCTCGTAGTGATGTTCGTCTTTTTCAGGGTAAATCTCGGTATTGCTTGGTAAAAACAGATAATCAACCTTCACCGATTCAAGTAGCTCAAGATCCTCTTGAACTTCACGAGGATACCTATCAAAGTCCTTGTGGTCATTGAATTGAGTGGGATTTACAAAGATTGAAACAACGGTAATGTCATTTTCGGAAGAACTTTTTTCTACTAAGCTCAAATGACCTTTATGTAATGCTCCCATTGTGGGAACGAACCCAATCGATTTTTCTGGCGATTTTTCAGCCAGAGAAGCCATTTCACCTGCCTTTCTGATCACTATCATATGCTTCCGAAATGAAGGAAATTGCGATTCGAAATTCCTTAGCAAAGGTCGCCAAAGCTAATGAATAGATTGAGAATCCGAGAAAATTTAGTTATTTTTGTACTATCTAAAACAATTCCCAGCATTTTATGAAGAAGACGAGAGTTTTGTATGTGTCACAGGAAATCACACCTTTCCTGCCGAAGAATGAATTGTCAGAAGTTTCTAGAAATTTACCTCAAGGAATTCACGAGAAAGGCAAAGAAATCAGAGTTTTCATGCCAAAGTATGGTTCCATTAATGAGCGTAGACACCAGCTGCACGAAGTAATTCGTCTGTCTGGAATGAACTTAGTAGTGAATGATACCGATCACCCTCTTATAATAAAAGTGGCCTCTATACCTACAGCACGTATGCAGGTTTACTTCATTGACAATGAGGATTATTTTCAGAGAAAGGCTGTGCTTTCTGACAAGAAGGGCAAGTTTTTCAAGGATAACGATGAACGCTCGATTTTTTTCTGTCGAGGAGTTTTGGAAACGGTTAAAAAACTTGGCTGGGCCCCTGACGTTATTCATTGCCACGGGTGGTTCACTTCGTTTTTACCTCTTTACTTGAAGAAGTTTTATAACGAGGATCCTCATTTTGCTGATTCCAAAGTTGTTTTCTCGGCCTATTCTCGAGATTTCGAAGGGAAACTGGACAAAAAGGTGGCTGAGAAATTGAAGTTTGATGGTTTCTCTGATGAAGATTTGGGAGATTTGAAGAATGGTGATGTTGACTTCGAAACTTTGACGAAATTTGCATTTAAATATGCGGATGGTGTTATTGAAGCCAGCGATGATCTGTCGGATGGTATTAAGGCAGAAATTAAGGCCTTTGATAAACCTAAGCTCGAATACTGCGAACCTGAAAATTGCGTTAAAAACTACAGTGATTTCTACGACGAAATACTTGAAGAAAATCCTATTCTCGCTGAATAGACTTAAATACTGTAATATGTTGAATTTAGATAAGCGGCCGCGCAAGTGGGCCGCTATCTTTTTTTTATTTGCCGTCTTTACGGCATGTGAGAAGCCCGAGGGGTCAGTAGGTATTGACCTCCAGCCAAATGATGATATCCTGAATGTTTCTGGCATAGATACCTTTACAGTTACTGCCGTTTCACTACCTGAAGATTCAGTAAGAACAGACGGCGTTACAACAGGAATGGTGGGCGCTTACATTGATCCTATTTTCGGCTATTCCAAGGCCGACCATTATACCGAGTTAAGATTAACCTCATCAAACCCAATATTTTTTACCGAAGGATCTTCATTAGAGAATTTGGTCATAGATAGCCTGATCTTGAATTTAGCCTTTGAATTTGGTCAAGGGGTTCCGGTTTATGGGTCTACAGGAAAACAGTATTTTCAGGTATTTGAAGTGGAGGATTCACTGGATGTCACCAAGTCTTATTACAGCAATCAATCATTATCTGTTCTAGAAGAGGACTTGGTTCTAGAGGGAAATAATTTGGTCACCCCCAATTACCGCGACTCTTCTATCGTAGATAGCGTAGCTTTCCGTCCTTCAATAAGATTGCCATTAAATAAGGATTTAGGACAAAGAATCTTCGATGCCAGCGAGGGGGATGGCCTTAGTGCAACGGAGTTTCTCGAAGTAATGAAGGGCCTGAAGATAGCGGTAGATGAGAATGCAGCAGGCATCAATCTTGCCAATACTGGAATCATTTCTTTTAATAGTTTTCTGGGAACCAGTCGAATGGAGTTATACTATAGAGATACTTTCATCGTACCTAATGATAGTGTTTCTAATGAACTGTTCTATGATTTCGAGATCAGAGGGAATACAGGAAAGTTCAATTCATTTCAACATGACTTCGTTAGAGGTGGAGAGCCTTCACTAGTAAGACAGGTAGTTAATGGCGTCGCTTCTCCAGGGGAGCAATCGCTTTATGCGCAGTCATCGGGAGCGGTTAAATTGCGCGTGGATTTGCCTTATTTGGAGAAATTGCGTGAAGTAGACGGAATTGCAATTGCCAAGGCAGAACTCATTTTACCTGTTAATTCGAAAAGCGGAGGGAGGTATCCCGCTCCTGAAAGGCTCTTATTGTTTGGTTTAGACGAGAATGGGGACGCTTTCTTACTTGATGAGTTCTTACAGGACCCTCAAAGTTATTCATTCATAGATGGATCATTGGATGTTGGAAATGAGCGATACCGTTTTTTTATTACACGATTTATACAACAGGTTCTAACTCAAGAAAAAGATTTTAACGGTTTAGAAATTGTCGTTCAGAGAGCCTCTACCACTGCAAACCGAGTGGTTCTTAACGGAGCTGAGTTTCCCAACACTGAAAATCCTGAAGACAACCTTAGACTTGAAATACTCTTCACTAATTTTTGATAACCGATGTGTGGAATAGTTGGATATATAGGAACTAGAAAGGCGTACCCTATTCTTATAAAAGGCTTAAAAAGGCTTGAATACCGAGGATATGACAGTGCTGGTGTTGCTACCCTTGAGAACAATGATCTCAGAATTATTAAGCAAAAAGGCAAGGTAGCGGGACTTGAGGAGAAAGTTGAACAGGGTGAGGAAATGATAGGAACTATTGGTATTGGCCATACCCGATGGGCAACTCATGGACCACCTAACGACGTGAACTCTCATCCTCATGAAAGTGAAGATGGCAACATGGCGATAATCCACAACGGGATCATTGAGAATTACGGTGCTTTAAGAGAAGAGCTAACAAAGCGCGGCCATGTATTTAAGAGTGATACTGATACAGAAGTATTGATTCACCTAATTTCCAATGTCCAGAAAAACGAGAAAAACAGTCTTTTCGATGCGGTTCGTATTGCTTTAAGCGAAGTTATTGGAGCCTATGCCATTGTTGTTTTGGATAAGAATAATCCGAATCAACTCATTGCAGCAAAAAAGGGAAGTCCTTTAGTTATAGGGCTTGGTCAGGACAAAGAATTCTTCATCGCTTCTGATGCTACTCCAATCGTAGAGTACACCAAGAATGTGATCTATCTGGATGATGAGGAAATAGCGATCTTAGATCGAGTTGATGGTTTTACTCTAATGAACATCAAGAACCAGAAGAAAACTCCGTATGTTCAAGAGTTGGAGATGCAACTGGAAGTCTTGGAAAAAGGGGGATATGAGCATTTCATGCTCAAAGAGATTTACGAGCAACCCAGATCTGTTAGGGACTCCATGCGTGGAAGACTTAAAGTTGAATCAGGACAAGTCGAATTAGGGGGTATTCGTGATTACATTACAAAATTTGTGAATGCAAAGCGCATAATCATAGTGGCGTGCGGTACTAGCTGGCATGCTGGTTTGGTTGGTGAATATCTTTTTGAAGATTTGGCAAGAGTGCCAGTTGAGGTGGAGTACGCATCAGAGTTTCGATACAGAAACCCTGTGATCTATGAGAACGATGTTGTAATCGCAATTTCTCAATCGGGTGAAACAGCTGATACTTTAGCGGCCATTGAATTTGCAAAGTCAAAAGGAGCCACGATAATTGGAATCTGCAACGTTATTGGATCAACTATTCCGAGAATGACCCATGCAGGATCCTACACCCATGCTGGTCCTGAAATTGGAGTTGCTTCGACGAAAGCTTTCACCGCGCAGGTGACGGTGCTAACCCTAATGGCCTTGCATGTCGCTAAGCAAAAAGGGACTATTCCAGAGAGTAGATTTCAGCGATTGCTTATTGAACTTGATAGTATCCCTGATAAGATTGAGAAAATTCTAGAATCAAATGATCTGGTAAAAGAGATTTCTCGCATATATCAAGATGTTCCTAATGCACTATATTTGGGTCGAGGATACAATTTCCCCGTGGCCCTTGAAGGAGCTTTGAAACTTAAGGAGATTTCTTACATTCATGCCGAGGGTTATCCTGCTGCTGAGATGAAGCATGGTCCGATTGCTCTGATTGATGAGGAAATGCCGGTGATTGTAGTTGCCCCACGAGCTGGATCTTATGATAAGATCGTGAGTAACATACAGGAAGTTAAGGCGAGGAAAGGGAAGATTATTGCAATTGTAACGGAAGGAGAACGCCAAATAAAGGAGATGGCAGATCACACTATTGAAATACCTGATGTAGATGAATGTCTTATGCCTTTGGTTACTGTTATCCCACTTCAGCTTTTGAGCTATCATATAGCTGTAATGAGGGGTTGCAACGTTGATCAGCCTCGAAATCTCGCTAAGAGTGTAACTGTTGAATAAATCTTAATTATATACCCAAATAAAGCCAAAGAATGAAACAAGTATTTATCACTTTAAGTCTAGTTGCAGCCCTAGCATTCGTAGGATGCGAGTCAAGTGCCCCTGCTGAAGACACTCAGGAGAAAGCGGAAGAAATGACCGATGAACTAATGGATGACATGGAAGAAGTAGGAGAAGACATGGAAGAAGCTGTTGAAGAGACAGGCGATGCCATGGAAGAAGCTGCGGACTCACTCATGCAGGAAGAAGAGGAGATGTAGTCTTCTTCTTTGAAACGAATTAAAAAGGCCATGATCTGAGAAGATCATGGCCTTTTTTTTACCTGTAATTTTCAAATATTACTCTACGATCATTCCAGCTCCTACTGTCTCATTCGTGGCTTCATCAATCAAAATAATACTTCCACTTATTCTGTTTCGTGAATAACGGTCATAAAACAAGGGTTGAGTCGTTCTGATTTTGATTCGAGCAATATCATTTTTCTCAATATTTTTCTCATCCTCCATGCGATGTAAGGAATTGATATCAACTTTGTACTTAATCTCCTTTACAACACATCTCGCATCTTTAGAGGTATGTTTTACGGCGTACTTTCCATTTGCCATAAGAGGTTTCTCTCCCATCCAGCAAATCATCATATCAATATCCTGACCTATTTCGGGTTGATTGTTAGGCCTTACTATCATATCACCCCGCCCTATATCAATATCATCTTCTAATCTCAGTGTCACACTCATTGGAGCAAACGCTTCTTCAACTTCTCCATTGAATGTGTCTATGGATGAAATTTTAGACGTAAACCCAGAGGGAAGAATAACTACTTCATCTCCTTTTTTGAAGACACCTCCTGAAACACGACCAGCGTATCCCCGGTAATCATGAAATTCAGTAGATTGAGGACGAATCACATACTGCACAGGGAAACGGCAGTCTACTAAGTTTTCGTCACTCGAAATATGGATATTTTCAAGCGTATACATTAAAGTGCTTCCCTCGTACCAATCCATGTTTTTAGATTTGTGTACAACGTTGTCGCCTTTTAGTGCACTAATTGGAATGAACCGAATATCGTTCACTTCCAATTTTGAACTAAATGCCTCAAGCTCTTCTTTGATTTCTTCAAAACGCTCCTCTTTGTAATCCACTAAGTCCATCTTGTTTACACAGTAAACGATGTGTGGAATCTTAAGCAATGAGGCAATGAAGGAGTGGCGAGCAGTTTGCTCTACTAAGCCATGGCGTGCATCTACGAGAATGATGGCGAGGTTTGCTGTAGAAGCACCTGTAACCATATTCCGTGTATACTGGATGTGACCAGGCGTATCGGCAATAATGAATTTTCTCTTCGGTGTTGCAAAGTATCTGTAAGCAACATCAATAGTGATTCCTTGTTCTCTTTCAGATCGAAGGCCATCAGTCAACAAGGCTAGGTTTACCTCGGCGTCAACACCACTTTTCTTGGAAGCTTGCTCTATTGCTTCCATTTGGTCTGCGAAAATACTCTTCGAATCGTAGAGCATTCTACCGATCAAAGTTGATTTTCCATCATCTACGCTTCCCGCTGTGGTGAAGCGCAGTAGATCCATATCTAAATATCCGTGTTCTTTAGTCATTGCTGAGGTAGGTTTTAAAAGTATCCTTGTTTCTTACGGTCTTCCATGGCAGCTTCACTTCGCTTGTCGTCAGAGCGCGCTCCACGTTCAGTTATACGTGTGGAAGAAACTTCTTCAATAATCTTTTCGAGGTTGTCGGCGTCAGATTCTACTGCACCTGTACAAGTCATGTCTCCGATAGTACGAAAACGAACCGTTCTCATCTCTGGAACTTCGTCTTCTCTTCTTTCGATGTAGTCAGTGTCTGCTAAAAGCACTCCGTCTCGCTCGAAAACCATTCTTTCATGGCTCATGTAGATATGAGGGATTTCTATACCTTCTAACAAGATATACTGCCAAACATCCATCTCCGTCCAGTTTGATATTGGAAATATGCGAAAATGTTCTCCCATATTTTTCCTTCCATTAAAGATGTTCCACAATTCTGGTCGTTGGTTTTTAGGATCCCACTGTCCGAATTCATCGCGGTGACTAAAAAAGCGTTCTTTTGCGCGCGCCTTCTCTTCATCTCTTCTTCCTCCACCCATGGCAGCGTCGTACTTTCCGTTTTCCAGGGATTCAAGAAGAGTGACTGTTTGCAAGGCGTTTCGGCTAGCATTGAATCCTTTTTCTTCGACCGATTTTCCTTCGTCAATGGATTGTTGAACGGAACCTACGATTAGTTCAGCACCAGTTTTTTCCATCAATTGATCACGAAATGCGATCGTTTCAGGGAAATTATGACCTGTATCTACGTGTAGCAGAGGGAATGGGACCTTGGCGGGGAAGAATGCTTTCCTAGCCAAATGAAACATTACAATAGAATCTTTTCCGCCGGAAAATAGCATTACCGGATTTTCGAATTGAGCAGCAACTTCCCTAAGGATGAAGATCGACTCTGATTCGAGCTCTTTTAAGTGAGTTAGACTGTAAGCTTTCATCAGTCGCTTTTGATTTTAGTTGATATGAAATTCAATAGTTCGTTGGCAGATTCCTCCGCCGTTTTATTTTCGGTTTGTAGATCCAATTCAGGATCTGTAGAAGATTCAAAGGGAGAATCAATACCAGTGAAGTTTTTGATTTCTCCGCTGCGCGCTTTTTTATAAAGTCCCTTAACGTCTCTTTCTTCACAAATGTGAAGCGGTGTATTCACAAACACTTCGTGAAAGCTGTCGGTCCCAATAATTTCACGAGCCATTTTTCTAATGGCGACAGTCGGGCTTACAAAGCAATTAAGTGTTATGATACCACATTCGTTAAAGAGCTTATTTACTTCAGCAATGCGTCGAATGTTTTCTGTTCGATCTTCCTCTGTAAAACTCAAATTCTTGTTCAGGCCATGACGCACATTGTCGCCATCAAGAAGCTGTACCAGACGACCTTGCTCGTGAAGCTTTCTTTCTACAATTTTGGCAATAGTTGTTTTGCCAGAACCAGAGAGACCAGTCATCCAAATGGACACTGCGTTTTGCTTTAGCAATACTTCTTTTTCACCACGCTGAACGACTTCGTCGTATATGGTGAAAATATTGTTATCTCTTTCTTCCATAATAAATTGAAAGGTTCTTTCATAAAATCGAAAGCGCGAAAGTAATAATACTTAGGCAGACTTACCAGACATTCAGAATCATACTCTAGGAATTATTAAATGTTTCAAAAATTCGCCACTTTCAGCTTTATTTATGAAAAATAAGAAGCTGTATTAAGAAATTCATCAGATGAAGGTAACTTTGACTGCTATCAAGGCGTATTATCCAACCATTACCCCCTAATAACTTGCTAGAATGAAAGTTAAGCTGTCCGACCATGAGAAGCTACTGTATTTGGCGCTAGACGTGCTAACACTGAATATAGCATTCCTCTTGACATTTATAGATAAGTATCAGAGCATCAGTAAATTATTGATGTCTAAATACCTAATTCTTTACGTATTTGTAAATTTTGTTTGGCTTTTAGTTGCAAAATACCGCAATACAAATTTAGATAACAGGAGGAAGAAAACCATTCAGGTATACTTCGATTTTATCAAAGCGCTATTCATTAATTTGGTGCTTTCCTTGGCCTTTATCGCCTTAATACAGGAAGAATACAGCCAGAAATTTATTTTTAAGTTTTACGCCTCTTTCTTTTTTATGGGTGGCTTATCTCGACTGTTCTTTAATTGGTATCTTAAAGTATATCGAACGAAAGGGTACAATTTCAGAAGGATGGTTGTCGTTGGAGTAAATAAATTTTCAATTAATTTTGTTAATGAGGTTATTCGTCATCCAGAATATGGGTTTAAGTTTTTAGGCTTTTTCGGTTACAATCAGGTCGAAGAGCAGAATGTTAAAATTCAAGACTTCGAAGAAATACACAAATTCTTATTGGAGTTCGATATTGATGATGTTTACATTTCTCTTCCTTCCAACCCTGATTACAGAATAAAGGAGCTTATAAAGTTTTGTCACCTCAACTATATTAATGTCAACTTCTTAAATGAGTTCATTCACCTATTGAATAAGAAAACTATTCAAGTAGATTTGGATTACAATGGCCCAACTCCTATTGTTGCTGTAGCAAAAGAACCACTCGAATTGACAACGAATAAATTTCTGAAGAGGACCTTTGACCTTCTTTTTGCATTGGGTCTGATCGTCTTTGTTTTTTCTTGGTTATTCCCGATTCTAGCTATCATCATCAAGATCAGCTCTCCAGGGCCAGTATTTTTTAAGCAGAAGCGAACAGGTATTGATAACAGTGCTTTTTACTGTTACAAATTCAGAACGATGAAGGTCAATGATGAATCCGATAATAAACAGGCAACGGAGGGCGATAGCAGGATAACTAAAGTCGGCAACTTCCTTAGAAAATCAAGTCTGGACGAGCTCCCCCAGTTTATTAACGTTTTGAAAGGTGAAATGGCGGTTGTTGGGCCACGACCTCACATGCTGTCTCATACTAAAATGTACGCGAAACTGATTGCACCGTTTATGGTTCGTCACTGGGTAAAGCCAGGCATTACTGGTCTGGCTCAGGCCAAAGGATTTCGAGGCGAAACAAAAGAAGTGAGACAAATGTACCAACGCGTCAAAATGGATGTTTTCTATATCCAGAATTGGTCTTTTTTATTCGATATTAAAATCGTTTTTATGACGGTTTGGAATATGCTCTCGAACAAGAATACTGGGGCTTAGCTTTAGCGTAGATGTTTCCAATATAATTTTCGGAAGACATTTACGAAATCATAGGCACCTTGATTAGGGCTGCTTATTTTGAATTGCTCATTCCATTCTTGCGGAAAATTGTAATCCCACTTTTGCATATAACATCCAAAAACCTTTATGGCTCTCATTTTGGTCCTTTGAGATGCATAATACTCGTGAAATAATTTTCTCTTCTCTCCCGTCTTATTGTATACTGGCAATGGCCTAACGGGGTCTATATTAAGAGCCGCTAAAACCTTAGCGAAATCACCTGATAAGTTTTCAAATCTCATAACAAAATCAAGTTCGTCATGATTAACAATGCTCCAAGCACTGTAAGGTAAAGTGAAAAATTTCAAGAAGAACGCTTCAAAATCAGCATCGTTCCTCACCACAAAATCACGTCGTCTTTTTTCCATTCCAGGACTGACTAATTTCCTTAAATTCCCGTGTTTCAGTTTTTTATCAACGTAATTTTTGTGATTGGTTTTGTACTTAAAAAATTTACTCACCACTATGTCCATAGGATGTCTAATGGTAGAGAAAGAAAAGTATTCCTTCTCCTCATTTGTCGCTTTTTTCAAAAATTCTCTGTACTGAGCATGTTTGAATAAAATACGTCTACCATCGTAATGATCCATGAGTTCTTTTGCCACCGCCGAGCAACCCGTTTGGGGGTATTCTATAAATACGTACTTATACTTGTCACTAATAATCATATAGTAGATATACTCAAGTTATTATAAATCTCGAAGTTTCGAAAGTAATACTTTTTCATGGTAGGGCTGAAGATTTATTTCCATCTTCGCCGTTGGTTTCAACGTATTTGAATAATGCAGAATAAGATTTTCAAAAAGGTTTCGAAAGCATTCAAGGAGAAGGACTTAAGGGAAGTCTTGAGCGGTGGAGCGATAGCCTTTGTATACCGTCTCGCTACGATGGGAATTAGTTATCTTCTTCTCTTTTTCATTTCTCGTAAATTGGGTAAAGAGGGTGTTGGGATTTTCAATATCTGTCTAACTACTGCGGGAATACTTGTTATGATCGGATGCATTGGTTTCAATACATCTATCGTTCGATTTGTTTCTCAATACAGATCTCAGAAATATAATATTACCATACACAGGCTCTACAAGGAGATTGTAAAATACGCCTCCTTTGTTTCTGTAATTCTTGCGCTTCTTCTTTTCTTTTTAGCACCCTTGTTGGCTGAGCGGATTTTCAAGGATCCGCTATTGGAAGATCCCTTAAGAGTGACTGCTGTAATAGTGCCCCTCATGGTTTTGTCCACCATTAATGTGGAGTTTATTCGAGGGCTTAAATTGGTTCATATCAGTGAGTATCTCAGAAATCTGAATATCCAAATTATTACTCTGGCGGGTACGTTTATTACTGCTTATTTCATTCTTACACCTGAAACACCGCTGAGATACTACGCTTTGGGAGCATTAATCTCTCTCTTTGCTGGTCTTGTAGTCATTCTGCGCTATTTCAAATCAATAGATCTGGAGCCCGTTGAAGGCGAGCCTGAATTTTCCTTTAAGACTCACCTGATCATTTCTTATCCGATGATCATAACTGCCTTTGCGCAGTTGCTTAACGGAAAAGTGGACACCCTTATGTTGGCTTATTTTGAAACGACAGCTACGGTAGGAGTATTCAGTATGGCCTTCAAGCTGTCGGTTATAACCAATTTTGTAATTGGTGCTTTGAAGACAATAGCGATGCCCAAAGTATCAGAGCTTTTTTGGGCAAAGAAGATGAAGGAATTAAATAGAGTTCTTCAATATTCTACCGCTCTTATATTTCTTTTTGCTTTTCCCATTTCACTTCTACTCTTCATCTTCCCCGAATTTATACTCTCTCTTATAAAAGATGAGTTCATTGAAGGTTCTACAACTCTAAAAATCTTTGCTGTGTCACAGCTTATAAATGCAGCCTCAGGTATGGTAGCTGTTTTTCTTAACATGTCTGGAAATCAAATGTTCTTCACTCGAGTAGTGACTGCAACAACTATCCTCAACATCGTTCTAAATGCAATACTTATTCCGACATATGGGATGGAAGGAGCTGCGCTTGCAACTCTTGCGAGCACGGTAATATGGAATGTGATAGGAGTGAAATTCATCTACGATAAGTACAAAATCAAAACCTTCTTTAATCCTTTCGGTTTCCTGAAAGCGAGATCTTAACCCGCTACGAAATCCATTTGCTGAGGTCGCGGTGGATCAAAGATTCCAAAGTTTTTATCTCACCTGAATAATGTTCGACTAGAAAGCGGCGTGATTCCGCACTCATCGGTTCTTTAGTAAGTAATTTACCCATTAGATTGTCCCGGATTGCTTGCGCTTTCAATTTGGTTTTTTCGGGAAGTATGCGTCCTACAGTTTTGAATACTTTGTTTTTGCGAAGAGCATTAACGAGCATCTTATTTTTGGGAACACCACTCGGATTCGCAACAACTTCTCGAGTATCTGCCATTCTGGATATTTCCAAGAAGTCACACACCTTGCCTAAAACGCTCTCGCTCTTTTTTAAATCCTCGGTAAGGAAGATTTCAACATTGTCAAATTCAGCTAAAAATGCCTTCACTCCATCCGAGTATTCACCGTATTTCAAATAGTCGAATCCCCAACGTTTCTTCTTCCACTCGGCAATGCCTTTTTCTGCAATGGCTTCCGCAAAAGGTCTCTTTTCGAATCCGTTTCGAATCAAGTAGGTATAATGGGAATAGGCCCTTTCTATAGGGTTTCTAAGAAGAATAATAATCTTTACGCTTCTTAAGTTTTCTCCGTAAAGCTTTTTCATATTTGCAATGGAGGCCTCATGAGTATAGAGATAAGAGGTAGAGGCATCTCCACATCTATGATTCTCATCTGCCTTGCTATACAAGCTCAAGTACTCATCTGTATCCCAGATGGGTATTTCGTTAAACTGCTCATCTTGATATTGAGGCTTCTCACCTCCGAAGCTAAAATAGAAAGGCTCTTTACGCTCCTTTGGGAAAAAGATATCAGGATGCGCAGATAGCTGCTGATAAAGAGTCGTAGTACCGCTTTTTGCTGCTCCTGGAATAATAAAGTCGGGCAATCGATGCAATGCTCCGTTCTTGTTTGTAAAATACATTTAGCTTTGAATCAAATTTGATAACAAAGTTATTAGAGTTTAATAATCTTTGCTCAATTCGATCGGTACTAGTTATTCAAAAGTTATGACTTTAGACTATCATGGGAAATCAAGAAACTTTCCTGATATAATCATTCTTGGCGCTGCCAAATGTGGCACTACTACTTTGGCTTTTTACTTAAAGCAGCATCCAGATGTATTTATTCCACGCAAAGAGCCTGGGTTTTTTGCTTTTCACGGCAGGCCTCAACATGAAATTCCTTCTGGAATTCGTGAAAGGCAAATGGTTGATGCGGATAAGTATACAGATATGTATAAGGGTGCGGGCGAGCGCCTCATTTGCGATAGCTCAGTAGCTCATTTTACAAATCATAATTCGACTATAAAGAACATTAATGACGTTTATGGTGAAAACCCTAAAAATGTCAAGACAGTATTGGTACTAAGGAACCCAGCAGACAGAGCTTTCAGTCATTATTTGATGTTTGTGAAAAATGGTTTGGAGCATCTCAGCTTTGAAGAGGCAATTTTGCCTGAAAATGTAGAAAAGAGAATCGACCAGCAACTTGGTTTTGACTACCTAGGAGGAAGCTTGTACTACGAAAGGGTAGCGGCATTTCTTGAAGCTTTTCCCCAGACCAAGGTTTACATTACAGAAGACCTCAAAAAGAAGAAAGAACTACTTCATGACTTCTTAGATTTTTGTGGGTTGCGAAAAGATGTAGAAATTGATGTAGAAACAAGATTAAATCCCAGCGGCCTTCCAAAGAATAAAGGATTAATTCGAGCGCTGCACCAGAGAAATTTCGTCAAACAAATCCTTAAGAAAGTCCTTCCCGACAAGATTCAATTTAAGCTGACTGCTGCCAAGTCTCGGATGATTGAGAAGAGCATTGAGAGAGTAGAAATGAACCCTGAAACTAGGACCAAAGTACTCGAAGAAGTTTTTTTTCAAGACATCGAAAAATTGGAAAAATTGATCGGTCGTGATTTGAGTGGTTGGAAGTCTGCTGTCAAAGTAGTGAAAGAGTAAAACTTATTTTCTACCTCTTCCATACCTCAATTGAGCGCCCAAGAAGGTTTTCAAGCTTTAATATGTCCTCTTTGAAGTAGGCGTCTAAATCTGATCGCATAGAGTCAGTAAGGGGGTTTGATGTTTTCAAATTACTGTTTTTAACTCCTTTTCTGATTTTCTCTCGTTTCTCTTTGTCGAATATTTTTCTGAAGACTGGCCTTAAAGCACTCTTGACCAAATTTTCTTGAGTGACCATGCGCTGAATTAACTTAAAGCGTGGTTTTCCTGAAGTGTTGTACCTACGATCAATTTCTACTGAAAAATTAGGATCAACGCCTAAAAATTCAAAGACTTCTTTTACCGTTTTGTCGGGGTTTTGAACGAACTCTTCGTAGATAACAACCTTTACTTTCGAAAAAGCTGTCATGTATGCCTCGACTTGACTTGCATACATGCTTAACGCTCGATGATGCCACATGAAGTCCCAACCTTTTTCGATACGATCAAGTTCTTGGTTTAAAGATTCTTTGAAAGAGCAGGTTTCATGCATATCTTTTACAAAGTGCTTGTAAGAAGAGTAGCATCTGTCTGTCGGATGTCTCAATATGATCAGAATTCGCCCATCTTTTCCAATGTGTTTTTTGATGAGTGGAATACTAATTTTATGGTGATAGAGGTAGCCAGTTCCTACTTCACCGCTCATTTTGCTTTCGGAATTTTTGTAGAGTGATTTAAATTTGTTTTCATTGAGGATCAGCTCCTCATTTGGTCGCTGAAATGGGTAGGGTAGATGATTATTTCTATATATCTCCTTGAGATAGAAGAAAGTCTCTTTAACTGGAATCGATATTTCAGGGTGCTGTTTTAAGTAATGGTACAAAGTAGTCGTTCCAGCTTTAGCGGTGCCTACGAATAGGAAGTCGAGTGTAGAGCTCATTATTAGCGAAGAGATATTGAATTCATATCAAACATAAGATTATTAAGCAATTTTGTTTAGAATTTTCGTTGACCTGAATCGGAAGAATTTTCGAGAAAATTCATTATTGCTGTCAGTTGTCTCATTATATTTTCTGTCATTGTTCTTGCAAATTAATCGAAAAAAAGCAACCAAAGTGATACTATTGTAACCTGATCCTTCCATTGGTCGTTTACGTAGGTGATTTCTTGAATTATGTTTCTATCAACCTTGATCTCTGCAGAGCGCAATAGCTCCTACATTGCTGTCTATAAAAGCTTGCCAAAACTGATATTGTTAGTTTTTATGCTCGCTGTGACTTTTCGTGTCTTTTTGGCTAGTATCCTTTTTAATGTAGAGTTGTTGTTTGAAACGTTGATGGAAGGATTGGTCTTTCTCTACGTTGCATATCGCCTAGCAAAGAGGGCCCTGGAGAAGGATTGGTCTGTAAACTCAATGGAAATTTATTTGGGAATTCTATTCTTGTTTCCCATACTTCCTGCCATAGCGGCGGTTCGCGAGTTTGATCAACCTTTTCTTTATGGATTAGCTACTTATAGAGATTTCTATCTTTTATTTGGTGGTTTGGTCGTGTACAATTTATTGCGCTCAGGGGAGCTGGACATAAAACTTGTTGAGAAAGCATTTGTCGTGCTCGCTATTATTTTTATGCTCTTCTCTTACTTTCTTACAGTATTCGTAGACCCCACTCAGTTTCAGGACACAGCGATATCAGGAAGTAATACGGCGAAAGGGGCTGATGTGTATTATCGGCTTAACATGGCCCTATTCTTTTTCGGTTCCGTTTACTTCACGGTCAAAGCATTCTATCAGAAGAACCTATTTTATCTGGCAATAGCTCTGCTGTTTATATTCTATGTGGTTTTCATTCGGTTAGATAGAACTTCTATTGCAGTGCTCCTGGGAGGGCTTGGTTTGTTTTTCATGACTGGTGTTCGACCTAAAAATCAAGCGCTGTCTATTTTGCAGGCTATACTTCCTGTAGCTACTCTAGTAGTGATTGTCTACTTATTTGCCCCCGAAGTTTACACACAATATTACGGTATGTTCATTGATGTGCTTAACACGGCGAATGCTGCAGGATCTGGTTCGGTAGAGGATGACGTCAGACTAATGGAGCTCGATATTGCTATTCGTGGATTTAAAGAAAATCCTCTTTTTGGTCATGGTAAGGTGAGTACCTATTTTGTAGAAGGTGGATACAGCCATTTTTACGGGTTTTTCTACTCCTCTGATTTGGGTTTTTTCGGATACCTATTCTCTTCAGGAATAGTGGGTCTGATTATCATTTTTGCCCAATTCTATTTCTTCTTCAAATATATCCTATCAATTAAGCATATTAAGAATAATGTATTCTTGGTTTCCTTAAAGTATACTGTGATTATACTAGCACTAGATGGTTTGACTACCGAATATTTGGTGATCTACTCAGGACAAACCATCACCTTAATCATGATTCTCCTATACTTTTATGAGCAGGATAAGATAATAGGGAGGAAGCTAGAATCAGAAGCAAAACTAAAAATGGCACAGCAAAAATCTCTTGAACCCGCTTTGAATGAATAGTGATCACAAACCAAATTTTTTCGTTGTAGGAGTGGTAAAAGGCGGTACGACTAGTTTGTATCATTATATGGCACAACATCCCGAGGTGTATTTGCCACCTATCAAGGAGACCAACCATTTTGCGGCCAGTGATATTTCTGAAAAGGACTTTTTAAAGAGTTACGCCCAAGATGTCAATATCGATCTCGATAAGTACATCAAAAGCGGAATGAAGGAAACAATTCACATTGCCCACGTGAATGCAGACCACCATTACGAAGCATTGTTTTCAAAAGTCGACAAGGAAAAGGCAATTGGTGAAATCAGCAATTCATATATGATTTGTCCAAGTTCTGCTGAGTCAATACACCGCTTCAATCCCGAGGCGAAGATTTTGGTCGTCCTCAGAAATCCGATTCGAAGAGCGTGGTCTCAGTTTTTGATGAATCTGCGTGAGGCAAAAAGCGACGCTGATAATTTCATTCAGGAATTAGAACATGACCATTCGCAAAACCCAAAAGGTTGGGGCGTAAACCATCAATACCTGGAGCTTGGAAAATACACTCAGCAGCTCAAGAGGTATTTGGATCTTTTTGGAAAAGATCGAGTACTTCCGATCTTCTTTGAAGACTACAAGAATAATCCAGAGGAAATTTTATCGTCTGCTTGTCGGTTTTTGAAGATTGACGATACATTTCAATTTGATTTCTCTGAAAAGAGCAATGCATCAGCTCTGCCCAGAAACGCAGGATTGAATCGCTTTTTAGTAAATTCAGGAATTTTGAGCACCGCAAAAAAACTGATTCCTAAGCCTTTGAGACAAAAATTTTCTGCAGCCTTATATTCAGACAAGAATATGCCAACGCTTCAAGAAGCAGATGCAAAGTGGCTATGCAGTTATTACCAAGATGATGTCGGGCAGTTGTCCGAGTTACTGGGAAAAGATATTACACAGAAATGGCCTGAATTTGGGAAATCATATGAATAATAAGGCGGCAAATAGCGACAAACCAGTGGTGTTCATTGTAGGAAATTCGCGCAGTGGAACTACTATGATGATGCGAATCATGAACAACCATAGCATGGTTCATTCCATCAACGAGCCGCATTTTTTTGAGAAAATGTGGACCCCCAAGGATGATGGTATCACAATTGATTTAGATTTAGCTTTTAACCTTTTTGCCGAGCTATTTACTTGCCAGCGTGCGGGGTTTTTTGAGCCCGTGGAGAAGCATGTCTCGAAATACAAAACGGAGATCGATCAATTGGTAGCTCAACTTGAAGAGAATCCATCAAGACTTTCAGTCTACTCCTCGTTTTTGAAATATGAAACCGAGGTAAACGGAAAGTCCATTCCTTGCGAGAAGACTCCTCAAAATATTTTTTACCTCAAAGAGATTTTAGAAAAATTTCCACAGGCTAGAATCATAAATATGATCCGTGACCCACGCGCAGTGATGCTTTCTCAAAAAAGAAAGTGGAAACGAAGGGCTTTGGGTGCTGACTTTATGACTAAAAAGGAAACGCTCAGGCTGCAAATTAACTACCACCCACTGACCGTAAGTAAGCTTTGGAATGCTGCCATTTCAGCAGCTAAGCCATTTGCGAATGAACCAAAGGTGATGACGATTCGGTTTGAGGATATTCTTCAGAACTCTGAGGAAACAGTAAAATTGATTTGTGAATTTGTCAATTTTCCTTTTGAACCGCAGATGCTTCAGGTACCTCATGCTGGATCCTCAAGTGAGGCCGACAAGAAATCTGAGCTGGGTATTCGAAAGACCAGAGCCAAAGGTTGGCTGGAAAAAGGATTGACAAAAACGGAGATTCGAATTTGTCAAAAGACCTGCGCTGAATTTATGGAGAAATATGACTACAAGCACATTGAGGTGAATGTCAACCCAGTTGAACTGGCCTGGAAGTACTTCATCTTCCCGTTCAAAATGGTGCTGGCCTTGCTGATAAACTTGAATAGAATGAGGAGCATTGGCGATACATTAAAGAGAAGACTTTTTCAATGATGAGGAAATTACATATGCTGGGATTTAACTTTTACTCTGCCAAGGATGTAAAGGTCATAGCTGACTTTGTGTACAATGATGAGGTGGTTGAAGAGGGGATCATTCCCCTGATGGTTACACCCAATGTGGATCAGATTGTAAGACTCGATCGAGAGGAAAATCATGAACTTAGAGAACAGCTTAAAAAAGCTAGATGGATACTTCCTGATGGTCAACCTATAATTGCCCTAAGTCGAATAAAATTTGGCAAAGAAAAAGGCCTGGAAGCTCGATTGACGGGAAGTGAATTTTTCCCAGAGATGTGGAAAATTCTAAAAGACCACTCAAACAAGAACGTTCTGTTTGTTCTTCCTAGTGAAGATCTTGGCGAACGATTTAAAAAAGAACGGCCTAATACGGGATATTATGCTCCCCCTTTTTTCAAATTGGAGAATGCAGACGAGTTTGAAGAAGTAATGACCAATGTCATGTCTTTTTTTAATGAGAATCCGCCTGAGTACGTATTCGTAGGTCTGGGCTTCCCAAAGCAGGAGAATATAGCCCTGGAGATTTTTAATCGGCTCAAGGCCAAAAACATGAAACTACCCAAAACTTTTCTATTGGGAGCCTCTTTCGAATTTTATTGGGGAACGAAGAAAAGAGCTCCGAAGTTTTACCGAAAGGCAGGAATTGAATTTGTACACAGGATTATTTCTGAGCCGGGTAGATTGGCGAAGAGATATCTCTGGGACGACCTCCCCTTCTTAGGCATTGCTATTTCGGAATTGCGAAAGAAAGATTAGCGTTTGAGCTGGTCTGGCTTTAGCTTAATCCTCGAGCAAGTAACCAATTTCTTTTTTGAGAGCTGAGTTGAATATTCTTGCCCCATCTAAATTGATGTGACTTGAGTTTTTGAAGCAGCTATCGGGCAGGTAAAAGCGAGAATAATCGAAGGCATATAAATTGGGAATGTCCTCATTCCAATGATCCATTATTTCTTCTAGCCTTTCGAGGTTGGTAACCCCCGCAAGTTCACTTGGGTGATGCGGTGTAAAAACCATGAGTATATTTCGATTCGGATGGGCTTTTACCATTTCTTCAAATTTGGCGATTCGCTCTTTATTCTCTTCAAAATCAAGACTTAATTGAAGCGATTCAAGCAATTGATCCTCCATGTATGTGAGAGGAAAACCTGCATCCACTCTTGCTTCCAATTCGGCGCGCTTTTCGATCATGCTGTATCGGCTATCTGTAAATCGCGTCAAAAGTTTATCGCCTGGATAGTAGTCAATGAAGATGCCTCCACGGTTGGTGATTTTGTTGGAAGATTCTTTTTTGTTAAGAGTCTGTAAGTAGCGGAGGTAACTTCCATAGTAGCGCACTCCAGGTACGAGCTGAAAATTGTCCAAGCGATCATTTTCTGCCAGGTATTTAACCACGGCCTCACTGTCCTTAACAGGCATAAATGTTGCCAAATCTATGGTGTGTTCAGGTCTGTGAACGAATGAACGGGTGTTAAACTCTATGATAATGGGAGTATCCTTGTCTTTGGCTAACTCCGTTTCCAAGAGGAAAAAAATGACGTCAAAATTGCATTTCTGCATGGAGTAGTTAAACACATTATCTCCCAAAGAATCGGGTATGAAAGAGGATCTTCCCTTGGAGCTGCCAAAGACAGGGATCTCATCTTTGTTCTCTTCAAACAGAAGTTTTTCAACTTTATATGAGTTATCAATATCAGTCCTCTTTGGCAAGACGAAGAATTGAAAAACCTGATCTAGGCCAACCGCAATAATTACCGCCGCCAATAGTGGGTAGAAGAATAACTTCATTCCTTTCTTAGATCCGAATGGTGTCATAACTAGTTAGAATTGGAAATAAACAAATTGATTTTTCAAATCTTGCCCCAAGAATATGATGAGGAATAACATCGTTGTAACGTAGAGCCAATTGTATTTGAATCTGAGCTGCTTATTAAACAAGACAGTTGGCCATAAAAGACAGCTAACGATTACTGACATTAGGAATTCGAATTTATACAGAGAGAGCAATTCTACGATACTAAAGTTTAATTCCGTAAAGATCTTTCTGTAGACATTATGGGCCATATCTATATCTACCGACCGAAAGTAAACTGCCTCAAGAAAGAGGATGTTCATATTCAAAAACTTTTGGGCGCCAAGTGTATACTTATTTGTTCTGATGAGTCTGCCTAACTTAGTGACTGATAACACTCTTTGAATAACCATGACGCATCCATTTACAAAACCAAACATGATGAATGTCCAATTGGCACCGTGCCAAAAACCTATGAGAACCAGAATAAATATAGACCACAACATCAAGGCGCCTCTTGATTTGTTGATCTTGGCCAATGGGATATATATATAATCTCGTATCCAACTGGTTAGTGAGATGTGCCAAACCGACCAGTACTTGCTGTGGTTTTCGGTCCAAATCGGCTTGTTAAAGTTCTCCATGAGCCGCACACCCATTAGTCGTGCCGAACCCATAGCAATGTCCGTGTACCCTGAAAAATCGGCAAAGAGCTGAACGGCAAAAAGAAAAGCGGCCCAGTAGAGTTGGGTGCCCGTTGTCCCATCTACATTGGAATAAACTAAATTAATGTATTGGGAAAGCGTATCGGCCACAACTAATTTCTTGAAGAATCCGAGAAGTATCTTATTGACGGCGTAGCGAATGTCATCAGAGGTAATATTTGGTTCTCTTTTGAGTTGTGGTATGAGCCTGGCGGAGCGTTCAATGGGTCCTGCGACCAATTGGGGGAAGTACGCTACGTAGAGCGCAAAGTACCCGAGATGTGTCTCGGGTTCCGATTTTCCTTGATAGACATCAATGGTGTAACTGAGTGTCTGGAATGTGTAGAAAGAAATACCAACGGGAAGAAGGATATCGTAATACTCAAAGTTGGTGAAAATATTGAACTGAGACAGCGCCATGGCTGTATTCTCAGTGAAAAAGTTGAAGTATTTGAAATAGAATAAAAACCCAAGATTGACAAAGAGACTGAGCAATAGGAACCACCTCTTTTTCTTTTTGTCAGGCGTTTTAGCTATTTGGATTCCCGCATAGAAATCCACCATAGTGGAGATGACAATTAAAAAGATGTATTGCCACTTCCAGCACATGTAGAAGTAGTAACTCGCCGCCAATAACAATACCCACCTAAATCGATTTGGTATCAAATAAAATGCGACAACTACCAGCGGTAAAAAAATCAGATAGTCTAGTGAATTAAAAAGCATTTGCGCGTCGGTTTATTTGTTCTTTTCTTTTTCTACGATTAGCGAATTAATCACTTCATCGTGGTCACTAAGTAGCTTTTCCCAAGTGTAATTTTTTGCGATTTCTCGCGAATGATCTCTTAGACTCTCCCATTGTGATTTCGAATCAATCAATATAGAGATAGCTTCCACCTGCTCTTTTTCGGATTGGGTGCAAAAAAGGTCTCTTCCTGAAACCACTTCCAGCCCCTCGGTACCGATAGGAGTAGTTACGATTGGGATTCCGCGGTACATCGCGTTGAGAAGCTTCACTTTTATACCACTTCCAAAACGCAGTGGAATAACAAAAGCACGGGCTTTTTTGAAATAAGGTTCGAGATCCTCAACAAATCCAGTTAGTTCAATGCTGTCAAACTTTTGACATATGGAAACAAGTCTTGGATCGGGATTTTTACCAACGATATAAAAATGGATATCGGGATGACTCTTCAGAACAGATGGATATATCTTATTCAAAAACCACAAGAGGCCGTCAACATTTGCTTCCCAAGTTAACGTTCCTACAAAAAGTAATGCCTTTTCTGTTTGGTCGTATTCTAAATTAGGTCGTTCCAATAAAAAATCTTCGCCTAGATGGTAAGTTGGCTTAAGTTTTTTAGGATCGACTCCAATCGCTGCTAGTTCTTCAATATCATTAGGTGCTGCAAAAACCACCGAAGCATTATCGGCATACATTTTTTCGGCTCTTTTTATTCTGGAGGCTTCTAATTTGATAAGCACTTTTTTGAGAGGGTTATTTTCAATTTCTGCCAATCTCTCCCACATCACAAACTCTGCGTTGTGTTCGTGCAAAATTACTGGTTTACCAAAGGCCTTTTGAGCATACTGTCCCATTTCGTAATGATCTACAAAGATCAAATCGCACTGGGGAGCCCATTCTTTTACTTTGGCTTCGAGTTCTTTGTTGTAATTTCTAAACACATTGAGCGATGGAGCCGTGAAGAAGCTTCTAAGTAAATTCAAAGGAGTCCTCTTCCGATCAAAGGAACTCGTGAATAACTTGATACGGGGCACTTTTTCCCGAAACTCTTCGAGCTGTTTCTCCTCTCCTTCTTTCAAAGCGCACACCAACATCAGCTCATTGGAAGACCAGTGCTTAACTAGATTCCAAGTTTTGATGACACCGCCACTTACTGGAGGGTAGGGAAGTTGTGTTGTAAGGAATAGGATTTTCATTACCTATGCTATAATAATTAGACTTTTGCGAAAGTCACTTTCAGCCTCTCACCGAAAGAAAGTTTCTTGTTCTTTTCGTAAGGATTTTTCCTGAGGATAAAAGAAGTTTTTGGACTGAACGTTCCTGTGACGATGCAGTTTAATTCCTTCAGAGAGCCTTTATCGCAGAGTTCTTTGACATCTAAGATATCTTGAACTTCGGTGTGGCTGCCCCTCATAACTATTACGGGGATATCCGTTGCATTTAAAATTGCCAATGACCGTGCGTCATTACCAACGGGCGCAGTATCAATGATCACCTTATCGAATGAGTCAGCCAGACTGCTGAGCAAGACTGAAAATGACTTAACTTCAGTATTGTTGAATACAACCTTCCCAAGGTTCAGCACATCAATATTACTGTTCGATGTGTGCTGAATGGATTCTCCTATGGCCTCTGGTGCAAAGGAGTTCAGGTCTATGGACCCTGCAGCTAGGCGAAACTGTTTCGCTATAGATTGATGCTTTATATTGGCATCAATAATAAGGACCTTTTGACCTGATTCTGCATATTGAACTGCCAACATAGCAGCGGTGTAGGTTTTTCCTTCAGCAGGCTTATATGAGCTGATTCCAATGCTTTTGGTATTTGGTTTTTTAACGCTCAGATTGTACACAAGACCATTCATCTGGTTGGCCAATGGTGAGGTAGGATATTCTTGTAGCTCACCTGGACGCTTTATGCTGCTGTAGTAGATTTCAGCCAAAACATTGGCACCTGGTATTTGTCTTTTTACATCACTACTAGAGTCTATGCCATTGCTGAAAATCCAAATTATAATGAGCAAGCCAAAGCCAGAAATCAATCCCAGTAAGAGGGCTATTATGAGAGTAAGCGGAGCCCATGGGAAAATTGGATCTACTGTTGTGAGGTGAGAAGGTTCAATTATTCTGAAATCTGAAGTCATCGAAACAAGGCTTAGCTCTACCATTGACTTCTTTTCCATTAAGGAGGTGTAAAGAGTTTCGTTAATTCTGAAACGTCGCTCCAATTTGAGTAACTCGCTTTGCTCCGCAGGGAACTCACGAGATGTTTGGTCTATCTGAGCAATTCTAGCTTCTATGTCTTTTAGCTTCACCAAATTATTCGACTTAAAGCCTTCTACGGAATAAAGAATTGTTCCTCTATTAGAGGCGATGGCGGCTTTAATCTGTTCGTATGCAGGATTGTCTTTAGCTCCTCGTCTATCAAGGGACTTAAGATCTTGTTGTAAGTCAACTAGTCCCTGCGTCATACGGATTAATAGAGCATCCTCTACGCCAAATGCTTCAGGTGAGATTAGGGTAGAGTAGTCGTCATTTTTGCGTAATGTTTCTTCTAAATAAGAATAGTATTTATCCCGAACCACAAGCTCCACTTTGGTATCTTGCAATTTTGCAGCCTGATTAAGCAGCAGCGTTCCTTGAGCAGAAATATTCGTGATGGAATTTTCCGTCTTAAAATACTTTAATGAATCTTCACTTTGCTCTAGAAGTAATGTGGTTCTTTCAATTTCATCATTCAGGAATTCCAACGCCATTTTAAGGGTCTGATTCTTAAGATCCATTTGTTTGGTGAGAAATGCGTCTCCCAAAACGGAAAGAAATTTTAATTGACGGGGTGCCGAAAAGCCTGACAGTGAGACCGTAAATACTGTGGATTCAATATCTATGTTTATTACTTCCAGACCCGATAGTCTAGCTTCGATCTGACTTGGGAGGTCTAGCAGGGTGAAGCCAAATTCATCTTCAAACAGACTGTGTTCACGTGTGATATTTGAATTCATCAGTGTGTCCTCAGGGATTAGCCTAAACTTGAGTTGATCAAAAGTTACCCATTCGCCAAATTGAAATTCTCCTTCGAAATAGAATTCTTTTTCTCCAACCAAATAGGTTCCTTCACCTTCTATTTGATAGGTGTTGAGATTACTAAAATTTACATAGAATGGTGTATCATATGGGGTGGCATCACGCTCAAAACCCATATAAGTGGAATCAAGTTCTATCTTGAATGGAGATGAGTCGTAAACTTCTTGGTTTAGAATTCCTGATTTGAAATACGTTACGAGACCCGTACGTTTAATGGCCTCTTCTACTAACGGATAACTGGCAAATACAATTCGCTGGTTATTAAAGTAGTAAGATGCGGGCTGTTTCATGACATGTTCACCTGTCACCAAGACAGCAGGGTCTTGCTGACCTTTTGGCTCTTCTGTTAAAACGCTGGTGCTGGCAGTGTAGTATGGAGGAATAGCTATTTGAAACAATACACCAATAGCCAACCAGAGAAAAACGGCAACAGCGATAATTGGCCATCCGCGTTTTGTTCGACTGACGATACCCCTAAAATCGACCTCTTCCTTTCGGATTATTTCTTGTTCGTCGATCATCGGTTGTCAGTAATTAGTAGGTATAAAGTGAGGACGCTAACTGTTGCTGTGATAGCGTTGAAGACATTCTGAACATCTCGTGTGGCGTATTTCTTGCGTTTCTGAGGCTTGATCATTAAAATGTCATTCGGTTTCAGGTAGAATTTATCTGAGCCGAGAATATTTTGGTCTGTGAGGTCAACGGAATAAAGATGATTTTTTCCTTCACGGGATCGGACTATTTTCACCGTTTCTCTACTGGCAAAATCTGTTGCATCTCCTGCCAACCCCAGAGCCTCGAATATGTTGATCCTGTGATTATAAACAGGATACCTACCTGGCCTATTTACTTCTCCCAGCACAGTCACAAAGTAGTTTAGCATGAACACCTTTATGGAAGGATCCGAGAAAACTCCTGAAGCTCCTTGCTTAACTGCGGTTTCAGCTTCGAGCATCGTCATTCCGTCAACATTGATCATCCCTACAAGTGGCAGATCGATTTTACCATCTTCATCTACTGTAAATCCAGCTAGAATAGGTAGGCTTGGAATAAGCCTACTATCATCCATGTAAAACTGGTCAATTTGACCAAATGATTTTGATAACAATGGATGATCTGAACGAATATACAGAACATCACCTGTCTGGATCTGATAATCAATAGGTTCATTTGCGAAAGTAGTATCGCTAAGAGAGTTGTATGGCTTTTTTTCTGAGTAATCCTGCACGTATACAATACGTTTATTCGAAATGCAGGAGGCCAGAAGAAAGCCTGCGACTGAATAGAATAGAAGACTTTTAAGCTTAATCATCTAAGGGTAGTTCAAATTAGTATCTCTGCAATCTGGAACTGTGTCCAATTTATAACGCCCATAGATTGACTAGAGAAGGTTTAGTTTTAAGGCTTCTCTTATTCGAATTATGGACTAACTATGTTTCAATCGGTGGGGGAATTCTTAAAAGAGCGATTTTCGGTTATAACATTTAGTGCAAATGTAAAAGTATTTCTGTGACAAAATCTACTACTGATATCAGTTTTTTAAGTACTTAATGAATTGATTCTTGATGTGTTGATGTTGGCTGGGTATATTTGCTCTTTTTTGTACTTCCCAAAATAGTCTATGACTCCTCAAACGATTCTGGTTGCTACTACGATACTCTTCCTTATCATAGTTCTTTATCGAGAGTTAATACGGCCGGGAATTGCGTTTATGATTGTGACAGTTATTCTGCTTTTTGCAGGTATTATATCACCAAAAGAGGCATTGAGCGGTTTTGCAAATGAGCAACTAGCTGTGATTGTAATGCTCATGGTGGTGAGCAATGCCATGCGAAAAACCAATCTTCTTAATCGAGGGTTTCGGAAATTCTTTAAGCCCACCGATAGTCGAGGGTTATTTATGATAAAAATGACTGGGAGTGTCGGCGTGTCTTCGGCCCTACTGAACAATACACCGCTTGTGGCAATGATGATGCCCTATGTATACTCATGGTCCGAACAGAAAAAATTGGCTGCCTCCCAATTTCTGATCCCGCTTTCATATGCTTCTATTCTTGGAGGTTGTGTAACACTTATAGGTACCTCTACCAACCTTATTGTCAACGGACTGGCTATGGAGTACGGGGAAGAGAGCTTGGGAATATTTGATTTCGCTATTCTCGGTATTCCCGCCTTGCTTATTGGCGGATTCTATTTATTTGCCTTTTCAAAAGCTCTTCTTCCAAACAATCGCTCTGCTACTGAAGAATCGGCATCACGTGAATATTTTGTTGAAACTCATGTTCAATCGGGAAGCAGTCTGATTGGAAAGTCAATACAAGATGCTTCTTTGAGGAATTTGAAGGGGCTATTCCTGGTAGAAATAAGACGAAAGAAGAAGGATATTACGCCTGTACCTCCTGATATGGTTTTGGAAAAAGGAGACAAATTATTCTTTGCAGGGGATCCTGATGGGGTGGCTGAACTTACTACTCCGTCTCTGGGCCTTTCTTTGCCCAACGATTGTCAACTACCAAAAGAGAGTCAAGCGCGCATAATCGAGTTGGTCATTGCGCCTCAATCAGCGCTAATAGGAGAAATTGTTAAGGACACGGATTTTAGGAACCGGTACAATGGCGCCATAATGGGAATTCACAGAGGTGAGGAAAGGTTGAAGGGGAAAATCGGAGATATCGAACTCCGAGGTGGTGACGTTCTCTTGGTTCTATCTGGAAACGGTTTCATCAAGAGGGTTGAGACCAGTCAGAATTTCTATATTTTATCTCAAGTGAAAGAGGTGCACAACCTTTCTTGGTGGAAAACCTCAGTGATCATCGTTGGTTTGTTAACAGCAATCCTTTTAGCCGCAACCAATATGGTGCCGCTTTTTATCTCTCTGATAGCACTCATTACAATATGCATTCTGTTAAAACTCATAAAAACCAGAGAAATAAAAGAGAATGCAGACATGAATCTAATCGTTATAATCGCTTTAGGTCTAGCCTTAGGAAAGGGAATGATCAATAGTGGTTTGGCAGATGTCTTAGCCAACAGTGGGTTAAATCTCTTGAAGCCATTTGGCGGGTATGGGCTAATAGCGGGGATTTTTATCGTTACCAATTTACTATCAGCATTTATGACAAGTAAAGCAGCTGTAGCCATTGTTCTTCCTGTAGCGCTGACTATTGCTCATGATATGGGGCTTCCGATTGAGCCATTCATACTAGTTGTGGCCTTTGGTGGTGCAGCAAACTTCATTACCCCAATCGGTTACCAAACCAATCTCATGGTTTACACTCCCGGGGGTTATACATTTAATGATTATTTTAAGTTTGGCCTGCCTCTCACCATTATTTGCTTGTTAATTTGCACTTTTGTTTTAAATACCTATTACAATCTCAATTAAAAAAAACTATGAAAGATTTAATATCCACTGCAATTGAAGCGGCCTACTTAGGTGGACTCGAGATTCTCGATGTATATGAAAGCGACTTTGCGGTAGAAACTAAGGACGATAAGTCACCCTTGACATTGGCGGATAAGAGAGCTCACTTGAAGATTGTCGAATTATTGGGTGATGGCCTACCTGTTCTCAGTGAAGAGGGAAAAGCCATCGAATTCGATGAACGTTCGGGGTGGGATCGGTTTTGGATGGTTGATCCACTCGACGGAACAAAAGAGTTTGTAAAAAGAAACGGAGAGTTTACTGTTAATATCGCTTTGATCGAAAACGGTAAATCTGTTGGAGGGGTTATATACGTTCCCGTGAAAAAGGATCTTTATTTTGGAGCTGTTGGAATGGGTTCATACAAAGTTTCTGATTTTGAAGGGAGTTCATATCAATGGGATGAGCTCATAGCAAAAGCCGAAACGCTTCCTGCACCAAGTGATTCTGGCAAGTATCGTGCGGTAGGAAGCAGATCACACATGTCTCCTGAAACAGAGGAGTTTTTTGAAGAACTCAAAAAAGAGCACGGAGAAATTGAAGTGGTTTCAATGGGCAGCTCGCTCAAGATTTGCTTGGTAGCAGAGGGTTCAGCCAATGTTTATCCAAGATTTGCGCCTACCATGGAATGGGATACTGCTGCAGGTCACGCCATTGCCAAAGGTGCTGGAAAGAACATTATGGATCACACCACAAAGGAAGAGATGAAGTACAACAAAGAGAACTTATTGAATAACTGGTTCATTGTGAACTAACATTAATATTCAATTGAATGTAAAAAGTCCCGCTCAAGCGGGACTTTTTTTTGAAATGAAAATTCTATGGGTCGACTGGTCGTTACAATGACGCCGTGTTCGAGATGGAGATCAACGCCTCTTTAATCACTTTGTCGTCATCAGTCATGATGGAATAAAAACCATCATTGCCCCAAATATTTCGAGCGATGTACGCCTTGATGCGCAGTTTTAAAACTTCTTTCGAAAGGCTGATTCCGCCAATGTCACGAGTCACGCCCTTTTCTTCAGCGTAGCTCACAAAGTTGTCAAACATACTTTTATCTACATCGAAGTCGCGTTCGAATTCCTTGTAACCTTCAAAGTTTGCGAGATCCTTTCGATGCGTATCAGCGTAATCAAAGCCAAATTGATTTAAGATCCCTCGATAGCTCACAATGCTCAGGTATTCAGAAGCTCCAGCGGTGTCAAGTCCAACAAAAATGTCAGGCATGATTCCACCTCCGCCATAAACGATTCGCCCGCCAGGAGTAACGTATTGGAGTGAATCCGAAAAATGTATGCTATCGGCAGAAACAAGCTCACCCGTTGCAAAGCGATTTTCATAATCCGCTTCGTAGTCGATATCTTGTCCATAAGGCTTTTGGATACTTCTGCCAGAGGGCGTGTAGTAGCGAGCCACCGTGAGCCTCAAAGCAGAATTATCGGGAAGACTCATATGTTCTTGCACCAATCCTTTTCCAAAAGATCGGCGACCAACGATTACTCCCCGGTCATTGTCTTGAATCGCTCCTGCCAAAATCTCAGAGGCTGAGGCCGATCCTTGGTCAATCAATATGGCCAGTGGAATATCAGAGTATTTACCCCTTTTTGAGGCGGTGTATGATTTTTTTGGACTAGACTTTCCCTCGGTGTATACGATCAGCTGCCCTTTTTGGAGAAATTCTTCGGTGATCTGCACGGCCGCGGTTAAGTATCCGCCACCATTTCCACGCAAATCAATCACCAACTCGTTCATTCCCTCCTCCTTCAGCTTCTCGGCACTTTTGGAAAATTCTTCATACGTCGTCCGTGCAAATCGACTGATTTTTATGTAGCCGATGGTATTGTCAATAATCTGCGCAGTAGCCACGCTGTTGATAGGAATCGTGCCACGAGTAATCTCGAAAGGGATCAGTTTCTTATTTCGTAGAATGTCTACTTTGACTACAGTTCCGCCTTCGCCTTTCAGGCGAGAAATGACGTCATTATTTTTAATCTCAACACCGGCAATGTTTTCTTCGTCTACGTTAATAATCTTGTCACCCGCTTGAATCCCCAATTCTTGACTCGGTCCGCCATCAAGTGCAGCAACAACTCTTACTGTGTCATTTTGAATCAAAAATTCTACTCCAATTCCTTCGAAGTTTCCTTCCAATGGCTCAGTGTAAGAAGCCATTTCTTCTGCGCTTATATAATATGAATGAGGGTCCAAATCTTCTAAAATCGAGGCAATGGCCTTTTCAATCATTTGATTCTTGGCCACAGTATCCACATACTCGCGGTCTATGTAGCTAATAATTTGAGTGATTTTGTCAGCATTGGAAGAACTGCGCGTTGGTAAAAAGGTTCTTGAGCCGTCTTCGGCGAAAAAGGTACCTAAGTAAATCCCAAATACTAGCATAAATGCTAGCATTAGCGGGTAGTAGATTATTAGCTTGTTTTTATTCGAATTTTGATTCATTCTATTTTCTCAATATGTTCGATCTCTATTCCTGCATCTCCTAGCAGCTTCACACCCTCTCCATCTTTATACAATCTGGCAAACACAACGCGGCGAATTCCAGCCTGAAGAACAAGTTTGCTGCAGTCCTTGCAAGGCGAAAGTGTTAAGTATAACGTAGCATCCTGAGCATTGTTGGTGCTGCGCGCAACCTTCGTTATAGCGTTTGCTTCCGCATGAAGTACAAACCAATGAGTATCACCATTGTCGTCCTCGCAGCAATTGTCAAATCCAGCAGGGGTGCCGTTGTAACCGTCGGAAATGATCATTCCGTTTTTGACAATAATCGCCCCTACTTGCTTTCTGCTGCAGTGAGAAAGCTTGCTCCACTCGGCCGCCATCCGCAGATAGGCTACGTCGTAACGGTGTTGCTTTGCTTTATTTTCAAATGTGAGTGTGCCTGCTGCAGTCATAAATGCGAAGATAAAACGGAATTGTGGGCAATGGTTGCTGGGAGAGTAAGTTAAATTAAGTGAAAGGACTTCAACCTCTGGGTGCCGTAAGCGCTGCCATTGGGTCAAAAAAAAAGTGAGGAACTTCGCTCTCGCTCTGTTTCTCACTCTGTTTTGTACCCGGGGCGGGAATCGAACCCGCACTCCCGAAAGAACTGGATTTTGAATCCAGCGCGTCTACCAGTTCCGCCACCCGGGCATTGTTGAAGCCGCAAAATTACTCTTTCATTGCAATAAGCCAAACAAAATCTGAAAAGCCTAGATTTGCATTCAATGTTTCTTTGGATGTCAAGGCCATAATCGTAGCTTTGCAGCCATTTTTAAGATGAGCAATTCAGTCAAAATATTCGCAGGAAGTGCATCCGAAGATCTCGGTACGAGGATCGCACGCGCTTACGGTCAGGAGTTAGGAAATCTAAAGATGTCCAAATTCAGTGACGGTGAATTCCAGATTTCTTACGAGGAGAGTATTCGCGGAAATGATGTTTTTATCATTCAATCCACGTTCCCACCCGCAGATAATCTGATGGAACTGCTTCTTATGGTAGACGCAGCCAAGAGAGCCTCTGCCAAAAGAATTGTCGCCATATTGCCTTACTTTGGTTTTGCTAGGCAAGACAGAAAAGATAAGCCACGTGTAGCGATCGGAGCCAAATTGGTAGCCAATTTACTCACTGCTGCAGGAGTGGATCGTGTGATGACAATGGATCTGCACGCTGACCAAATCCAAGGGTTTTTTGAAGTGCCAGTAGATCATCTTTTTGCATCTTCTATCTTTTTGCCTTTTATAGAAACGCTCGATACGTCAAACCTGATTATGGCTGCTCCTGATACAGGAGGAACCAAGCGCGCAAACGCTTATGCCAAATACCTCAACGTCGATATGGCTATCTGCTACAAGCAGAGAAAAGTAGCAAACCATATCGAGAGCATGACGGTGATCGGTGATGTAGAAGGTAAAGATGTTCTATTAGTAGATGATATTATTGATACAGCTGGGACATTGACCACGGCTGCCGATATGATGATGGATCGAGGTGCAAAAAGCGTTCGCGCCCTTTGCACGCACGCTGTGTTATCTGGTCCTGCGTATGATAGGATCGAAAAGTCCACCATCAAAGAATTGATCGTTACAGATACCATTCCATTGAAGAAGAAGCATGACAAAATACGTGTGTTGACTGTTGCGGATCTATTCGCAGACGTTATTCATAGCGCGATCAATTACCAATCAATTAGCAAATATTTTATCGTTTCATAAACACAATCAAAAATGAAAACAGTATCGTTGAGCGGTTCTCCGAGAGAGAACGTAGGGAAAAAAGATGCTAGTCTCGTGAGAGCCGAAGGAAAAATTCCTTGTGTACTTTACGGCGGCGAAGACCAAAAACATTTTTCCATTAATTACATTGAGTTTAACAAGTACATCTATACTCCTGATGTATACATCTATCAATTGGATCTAAACGGAACCAAGGTGAATGCGATCATTCGCGACATCCAGTTTCACCCAGTAACGGATGCAACAATTCACGTTGACTTCTTGGAGCTTGTTGAAGGAAAGCAAGTTACAATGGATCTTCCTCTCAGATTATCAGGAAATTCAATCGGAGTAAGAAATGGTGGGCGACTTTTATCCAACTTCCGTCGTGTGAATATCAAGGGAGTCCCTGCTGACCTCCCAGATGCGGTTGAAGTTGATATTTCGACTCTACGTATCGGTCAGTTCATTCGTGTAGAGGACCTGAAATTGCCTTCCGCAACTATTTTGCACAATCCAAATGCAGTTATAGTAGGTGTGAAAATGGCTCGTGGTGCTGTTGACGATGATGCAGAAGCAGGCGAAGAAGGTGCTGAAGGAGAAGCTGCTGAAGGTTCTGAAGAAGCTACCGAAGCCAAAGCTGAAGATTAAGTCTAACCCTGCCGATATCTTGAAATATCTCGTAGTCGGTTTGGGAAATGTGGGTGTTAAGTACCGCAACACGCGCCATAATATAGGATTCAAAGTAGCCGACGCTCTCGCTGAGCGGTCGGCTACTTCGTTTTCAGAAGATCGGTACGGAGCCATATCTTCCATAAAGCACCGAGGAAGAACTCTGATTGTATTAAAGCCCAATACTTTCATGAACCTTAGTGGAAAGGCAGTAAATTATTGGCTTCAAAAAGAGAAGATTCCCCTGGAGCGTCTGCTGGTAGTCACCGATGATTTAGCCTTGCCCTACGGCAAGCAAAGGCTTCGGATGAAAGGCAGTGATGGCGGACACAATGGTCTGAAAGATACCAATGCTATTTTAGGAAGGCAAGATTATGCACGACTTAGAATAGGGATTGGGGATGAGTTTCACAAGGGGGGTCAAATAGACTACGTTCTAGGTGAATGGTCTATGCCTGAAGAAAAAATATTAGAAGAGAGAATCGATGTAGCAGTTGACACTTGTCTTTCATTCTGTTCGATTGGTGGCCCTCAAACAATGACTGCTTTTAATAACAAATAGTTAACCCGCGCAAACTTCTTAACTTGGCGTTAACTCATATTTTTGCACCCATAATTAAATCCAATTAAAATGAAGAAAATTTACTTCTTGCTATTTGCAGCAATGCTTATGACTTTTCAGTCAGCAGTTGCTCAAAGCGACCTTCTGATTTCAGGAGTCGTAGATGGTGACCTTCCAGGTGGTAAACCTAAGGCCATTGAGATCTATGTGATCAACGATATCGCTGACCTTAGCGTTTATGGAATTGGATCTGCCAACAATGGTGGAGGCACCGATGGTGTTGAATTCATATTTCCAGCAGATGCAGCCACTGCCGGCGACTTTATCTACTTAAGATCTGCCGACGGTGGAGATGATGTATTGTTCAGTGATTATTTTGGCTTTGCTGCTAATTATGAGTCAGGAGCTGCCGCCATTAATGGTGATGATGCTGTTGAACTCTTTTTGAATGACGTATTAGTAGATGTCTTCGGAGACATCAATGTAAACGGTGATGACCAATCTTGGGATTACACAGACGGTTGGGCTTATCGCCAAAACGGAACTGGCCCGTCAGATACATTCACCGAATCAGAATGGCCTATTGAAGGTGCTGGACTTCTAGATGGTTTTGCGACCAATGCAGAAGCTGACTTCCCATTTCCTGCAGGGACGTACTCTACTGAAGGTGGCGGAGGCGAGCCTGTAGAAGCTACTATTCAAGAGATACAGGAGACTGTAGATCCTGATGGAGATTCTCCATTCGTAGATCAAACAGTTATTACCACCGGTATTGTAACTGCGGCTTACGATGAAGGATTCTGGATTCAAGATGGAACAGGTGCTTGGAGCGGAGTTTTTGTAAGAGAAGACGAACCAACTGCTGCAGTTGGAGATGAGGTGACCGTAACTGGTCTCGTTCAAGAAAACTTTGGCCTAACAAGAATCAACAACCTAACTGAACTCGTAGTTGAAACAAGCGGAAACGCTCTTCCTGCTGCTGAAGTATTGACCACGGGAATTGCAGGAACTGAGGAGTTCGAAGGAGTTCTAATTCAAGCTCTTGCTGCTACCTGTACCGATAACAATCTCGGATTTGGTGAGTGGTTGATTACCGATGGTTCTGGAGACTACCGAGTAGATGATGCGCTTTACGATGCCGATCCTCAGCTATTGGTAGGATATGACGTTACTGGAGTTGCTCATTTCAGTTTCAGCAATTTTAAACTTTTTCCGAGAGATGCAGCTGATGTTGTTGTTAACGCTGATGCGAGTGAACTTGGATTGGCTTTTGAAGCCGCAGCCATTGGCGAAGGCGAAACTTCAGGGACAATCATCATCGAAGTTGAGATCATCAACCCCGATGATGTTGAAACAACTGTAGAAGTTACTGTAACAGGTGGTACTGCTGTGAATGGAACAAATTACAACTTTACTGACCCTGCGGTATTGACTTTCGCTGCAAGTGACGCGACTGCTCAGACGTTTGAGGTGGAAATTCTAGACGATTTGGATCCGAATGAAGACCGCACGGTGATCTTCACGCTTCAAAATGCTACAAACGGAGCTACTCTTGCTACTAGCGAATTAACGTTGACCATTCAAGATGACGATACAGCTATCGAACTTACTGATATTGTTGTAGCTGCTGAAGAAGATGCGAATGGTGTCGCAGTTAATATTGGT
>Ga0222653_1000131_pt1 | contig 47338 bp, 43 predicted proteins | sample AntAcemetagen419_FD_179856 | JGI IMG/M metagenome (GOLD analysis project Ga0222653, IMG submission 179856) | Saline water microbial communities from Ace Lake, Antarctica - #419 | ecosystem: Environmental > Aquatic > Non-marine Saline and Alkaline > Saline | place: Antarctica: Ace Lake...
TTTCCCTGCAAAAAATCGACGCCCTCCTCGATGCGCCCGATCCTGCCTCGGTTCGCGAGCTCGCGGGAACGATCCAGGACTGGCCGAAGCTCGACGACCCTGAATCCGCGACGCTTTACCACCGCGCAGTGCATCGGTTAGGGCGCGAACTGGAGCGCTGTGAAGAACGGGACGACGCCCTCCGTGTCTATCGTTTTTCCGACGAATTCCCCGCCACAGAGCGCACTGCAAGGCTCCTCGTGCAGCGGGGCGAATTGGACGACGCGAAACGGGAACTAACCCGCATGATCGAAAATCCCTCCTGCGATGCGGAACTGCTTTTTGCCGAGGATTTCTACGAGCGAAAATTTCAGCAGAAAAAAGTGGGACGCCTTACCGAGTTGCTCCGCAGCGCCACTGTCTTCACGATCGACGAAACGAACCGCGACCGACCTGAGGCGGGTGTTGCGTCTTTTCTCATCCGGAAGGGCGAAGCAGCTTTCCATACGGAGAACCTCGTCTGGTCGCAGCTCTTCGGGCTTCTCTTTTGGGATTTACTCTTCGAATCCGGCGCGCCGATTCACAATGAGTTTGAGCGAAAACCCTGGGGCCTCGACTCCGGCAAATTCTTCGCGACCCATCGGAACCGGATCGATGAACGCCTCGACTCACTCGCCGACCGTGACGCCGCCGTCGCAGGAATCCGCGCCACCTGGACCCAACACGAAGGCACCGCCAACGCACTCGTCCCCTGGTTTCCGGGGACCTTGGAAATTGTGATCCTCCTCGTCACGACCGCCCCGCCCGACGGGCTCGCGACGATGCTTCGGCTCATGGCGGAAAATCATCGGGCGCACCGCAGTGGCTTTCCCGATCTCATGGTCCATGGGCGGGACGGACTGCGTTTCATTGAAGTCAAAACCGAAGGCGACCGGATCAGCCGGAAGCAGCTCACCCGATTGGAGCAGCTCCGCCGCAGCGGTTTTGAGGTCGAGATCGGGGCCGTTAAATGGGCGGTCGATCCGGAGCAGGAGTACGTCGTCGTCGATGTCGAAACGACAGGGAGCAAAGCGGCGTGGAATCGCGTCACCGAAATCGGAGCAGTGAAATTACGCGGCAACCAGATCATCGGAGAATGGACCACGCTCGTGAATCCCGGCCGGAAGATTCCCAAAGCGATCGTCGCCCTCACCGGGATTACCGACGAGATGGTCGCCGACGCCCCGCCCTTCGAAAAGATCGCGGAAGAGTTCCGTGACTTTGTCGGCGACGCTGTCTTCGCCGCGCACCGCGCCACTTTCGACTACGGCTTCCTCCGCGCCGAATTCGAGCGCCTCGGGCAGGACTTCCGCTGCCCGACGCTCTGCACTGTCGTCACTTCACGACGCGTCTTTCCCGGCTTTAAATCCTACGGCCTCGCGAATCTCTGCCGCGAATTCGGAATCGCACTCGACTCGCATCACCGCGCCCTCTGCGACGCCAAGGCAACCGCCGAAATCCTCATGAAGATCAACCGGCGAAGGATCGAACTTTCCGGTGAAACCCCCTGACTCACTCGCGTTTCAACATTTCCCGAGGCCCCATGCCGTAGGCGTCCTGGAACACGCGGAAAAACTGAGCGTAACTGCCGAATCCGGCATCGAAGGCGGCTTCCATCATTGTCCGCTGCGACGGTCCGCGATATCGTTCCCAAAACCGTGAAAGTCGGAGCGAGTTTCGATACCGCGCCAGAGTCACGCCGACCTGTCGATGAAAGGTCCGGCTGAGGTAGGCGGGACTCACGCCGCACTCATTCGCCAACGCCGTGAGCGGCCCGAACTCTTCGGCCCTCCCCATGAGATCGAGCGCCCTGCGGATCGAAGGATGCAGTTGCCCTTCGCCTTTCCGCTTTCCCGGCTCAGCCTGCAGGCGCCAGCAAAGCAAGAGCACATGCCGCAACCCTGCATTGAGCCAGTCGGGATCGCCATGCTGAAAACTGAAATCATCGTTCACCCCGAAACCGGCTTCACGATTCAGAACATCCGCATCGAGTCCATCATCGAGCAGGGTCATCATGCTTTGCTGGATAAGATTGAAGGCCACGCTCTCAAGGGTTGAGCTCAGGACCTCCTCGTCCCCGATCCGGGGATGCCGCATTCCGTCATAGCGATCACTGCGGCAGGCTTCTTCGATCATGTCGGGTTTGAAAACCGCGACAAAGTATCGCGCGTCCGGCGAGCGATCGACAAGCTGGTGGCGCTGTGATGGAAAAAGCCAAAGGAGTGCTCCTTTCTCAAAGGTGAAGCGCCGCGCTCCCAGCACGTAGGTGATCGATCCCTTCACGACGAGATTCAGCTCTAACTCAACATGGCGATGCGGTCTGAGCACGGGTGGATTCCTCGTCGCATCGGCAAGAAAGATGAAGCCATCGTATTGAGCGTCAATATGGAGGTCCTCCAGCATTGAGGACAAATATTGCAACCTATTAGGTCAATAGCGAGAGGACAGCGGCTGTTTTTTGCGTTGAAATGCAAGGTGCATGGAAATGGCTCCCCAATCGCCTTCTGATCCGATGATCTCGTCGCGTCTCTTCGGCACGCTGCGGAACGGGACGAAGGTGGAGGCGTGGACCTTGAGAAATCGCGGCGGACTTGAGGTCGAGATCATCACCTATGGCGGCATCGTGACCCGTCTTCTCACCCGCGACCGTGATGGCTCGCGGGCCGATATCGTCCTCGGCTTCAATAAGCTTGAGGACTATCTCGGAGAACATCCATACTTTGGCGCTGTCGTTGGACGGATCGCAGGGAGAATTGCCGGGGGCCGACTTCAGGTCGGAGACGAATCGTTTACCCTCGACCGCAACGATCCTCCCAATCATCTCCACGGCGGACCGAACTCGATTGATCGAAAGGTCTGGAAGGCACAAGCCCTCAGCCGCCCTGACAAAGCCCCTTCACTCGAACTGCGCTGCCACAGTCCTCATCTTGAGAATGGATATCCCGGCTCGGTCGATTTGAAAGTCCGCTACACCCTCACCGAAGCCAATGAGCTCATCTTTGAAACCGAAGCCCGCGCCGACCAGACCACTCCGATCAGCCTGACACAACACTCGTATTTCAACCTCGCCGGTGCAGGCAGCGGCACGATCCATGGACACGAGTTGCAGATCAAAAGTGATCAAATTTTTGACGTCGATGAAAACATGACGCTTCTGGATTCACTGAAACCCGTCGATGAAAGCGCCGCCGACTTTCGTGATTCAAAACCCCTCCGCGAAGCGATCCCCAAATTGTTTCAGGAGCATGGCGATCTCTACTGGCTCGGCGAATCCTCGACGCTTCGTCCCGTCGCGGAAGTGCAAGATCCCGGCAGCGGTCGGGTCCTTCACGTATCGAGTGACCTTCCCTGCCTCCAGCTTTACACCTCCGTCTCGCTTGACGGCTCTCTCGACGGAAAATCAGGCCGTCGCTACGCACCCTTCAGTGGACTCTGCCTGGAATGCGAAGGCTACCCACAGGCGATCGACGGCGGAGAGTTCGGCAGCATCCTCGTCAACCCTGACAATGCCCAAACCTCAGTCACCGTTTATCATTTTTCCACCGACTCAACCCTGTTAGGTCAGTGACCTAACCCTGTTTTATCCTGTCCCATGAACGAACTCGAAGAGCCACCGGTGCCGCTCAAACGGATCAAAGATTATAGCCTGAACCGGACCAACTCGGACAAAGCGATCAGCCTCGGCCTCGCCGAAGCGGATTGGTATCAATGTCAGGTTCCGCGCGAGACAATGCGGAAGCTCCTCGTGCGCCGGAACGGCCCCGCGATTCGCGACACCCTGATCTGGTTCGGACTGATTGTTGGTTTTGGCTATCTCACTTTTCTCCTCAAAGACTCCGCGTGGGTTGCGATCCCATACCTCATCTACGCGGCGCTCTATGCCTCCACCGCCGACTCACGCTGGCACGAAGCGGGACACGGGACCGCCTTTCGCACCGATTGGATGAATAACGCGCTCTACGAAATCGCCTCCTTCATGGTCATGCGCGAGGGCGTGATCTGGCGCTGGTCTCACAACCGCCACCACAGCGATACGATCATCGTGGGGCGCGACCCCGAGATTGCGGTGCCCCGACCGCCGGACATCAGGGGTTTGTTTCTCTCTCTCTTCGCGCTCAAGGCTTACCCGGATTATTTCAGCCGTCTCTTTCTTCATGCCCTCGGGAAATTACGCGAGTCGGAAAAAACGTTCATTCCCGAGTCTGAGTATTCGAAAGTTTTTCTCACCGCACGAATTCATCTCGGCGTTTATCTGACGGTGATTGGTCTCGCGATCGCGAGCAGAAGCTTCCTGCCACTGTTCTACGTCGGTCTGCCCCATCTCTTTGGAACCTGGTTGATGCTTGTCTACGGACTCACTCAGCACACCGGCCTTGCCGAGAACGTCCTCGATCATCGACTCAACTGCCGAACCTTCTCGACGAATCTCGTGAACCGTTTTCTCTACTGGAACATGAATTATCACGTCGAGCATCACATGTTCCCCCTCGTCCCTTATCACGCCGTTCCCGCGCTGCATGAGGCGATCAAAAACGACTGCCCCCCGGCTCATCCCTCTCTTTTTTCCTGCTGGCAGGAAATCATTCCAACGCTCCGCAGGCAGGTCAAAGATCCTGCCTATCATGTGAAACGCACGCTCCCTGATTCCGCGCCTGATTCATCTTCAAATCAGGTACCCGCCTCTGGAGCGAAACCCGATTCCGACGGCTGGATCGAAGTCTGTGCCGGCGCCGACCTCGGCCGCGAGGACGTGATCCGCTTTGACTACGGCAACCGCACCTACGCGCTCTATCGGGACGATGAAAATCAGCTCCACGCCACCGACGGCGTCTGCACCCACGGCAACACCCACCTCGCGGACGGACTCGTGAAAGGCAAAATCGTCGAGTGCCCGAAACACAATGGCCGTTTTTATCTCGTCGATGGATCGCCCGCACGAACGCCGATCTGTCGCGGACTCGCGACCTATCCTATCGAAGAACGAAATGGCCGTCTCCGTCTGAATATCGAGAAGGCAGGCGGCGCGGGTGCGAAAGCGGAATCGACCTTTGAATTCCGCGTCCTCGAAAATCGGCGCGTCGCGACCTTCATCACCGAGCTGACCCTGGAACCGATCAATCCTGACACGGCACTAAATTTTACCCCGGGCGACTACCTCCAAATCGACATCCCGAGCTACGATGAGATTTCGTATCGTAATCTGAAGGTGCCCGAACCTTTCGCGTCGGTCTGGAATGCCCACCACCTTTTTGACCTCCGGATCGGAAATCCGGAATCAGGACGAGGGAATAATTACTCGATCGCAAACAATCCAGCGAAGGAAGGCGTCGTGAAGTTCAACGTGCGGATCGCGATGCCACCACCGGGGCAAGACTGTCCTCCCGGCGTCGGTTCGAGCTATGTCTACGCGCTGGAACCCGGCGACCCGGTCACGGCAATCGGATCCTTCGGAGATTTTCACATCAAACCCTCGCAAAAGGAAATGGTCTACATCGGGGGTGGTGCCGGTATGGCTCCGCTGCGAGCGCATCTCAGTCACCTCTTCGAAAACGAAGCGACGGCGCGAAAGATCAGCTTTTGGTATGGGGCCCGCTCGAAGCAGGAAATTTTCTACGAAAATTACTTCGCGGATCTAGTGGAAACGCATCCCAATTTCCGATTTCACCTCGCCCTCTCCGAACCGCTGCCGGAGGATGGATGGGAGGGGAAAACCGGCTTCATTCACGAAGTGGTGAACGAGCACTATCTCAAAGATCACCCTTCACCGGAGACCGTCGAGTATTACCTCTGCGGCCCGCCGATGATGATTGATGCCTGTAACAAAATGCTGACGGGGCTGGGTGTCTCCCCGCAGCAAATTGCGTTTGATGCGTTTTAACTGATGCCTTTTCAGGCGGACGCAATCGCCTGATCGAGGTCGGCGAGAATGTCGTCGATGTTCTCAATCCCGACGGAAAGACGAATCATTCCGGGAGTGATTCCTCCGGCGGCCTGTTGCTCTTCATTCATCTGAGAGTGAGTCGTCGTCGCGGGATGAATCGCGAGCGACTTGGCATCACCCACGTTCGCGAGGTGAGAAAAGAGACCGAGGCTTTCGATGAATCTCTGCCCGGCTTCGGCACCGCCTTTGATGCTGAACACGACCATGGCGCCGCCTTTGCCATCGAGGTATTTCTGATTTTTCTCATACTCAGAATCAGTCTCCAGACCGGGGTAGCGAACCCACTCAACTTTATCGATCGCCTGAAGATGCTTCGCAACCGCGAGCGAATTCTCGCAGTGGCGCTCCATGCGGAGAGGAAGCGTTTCGATGCCCTGAAGCAGGAACCACGAATTGTCCGGTGCGATACATGCGCCGAGATTTCTGAGAGGCACCGTCCGCATCCGGAGGATGAAGGCGAGCGGAGCGAGACCTTCAGGGAGGTCGTGTCCCCAACGGAGGCCATGATAAGAATTGTCTGGCTCGTCAAAGAGCGGGTGACGTCCACCGGCCCAGTTGAACTTTCCGGAATCGACGACGACACCGCCGATGCCGGCCCCGTGACCACCCATCCACTTCGTGAGTGAGTGAATCACAATGTCAGCACCGTGATCAATCGGGCGGGTCAGGTAAGGAGTGGAGAAAGTGGAATCGACCACGAGTGGCAGGCCATTCGCATGGGCCACGTCAGCAACGGCCTGAAGGTCGGTGACTTCGAGCGCCGGGTTGGAAACAGATTCGCAGAAAAGCGCGCGAGTCTTGTCATCGATCGCTTCCGCGAACGCATTGGGGTCCTGCGAGTCGACAAACTTCACCGTGATGCCGAGCGCGGGAAGAATGTCGTTGAACTGCGTGTAGGTGCCGCCATAGAGATTCCGCGCCGAGACGATGTTGTCCCCGGCTTTCGCGAGGTTGATGATCGTGTTAAAGACGCCGGCAGTTCCGGAGGCGAGACCGAGGCCGCCCATTTCGGGAGCGCCCTCAAGGAGGGAGACCCGCTTTTCAAGCACATCCGTCGTCGGATTCATGAGGCGGGTGTAGATGTTCCCCAACTCCTTCAGCGCGAAAAGGTTCGCGGCATGCTCGGTCGAATTGAAGACAAATGAGCTCGTGCGGTAAACGGGGACGGCACGTGAATTGGTAACGGCATCAGGCTGATGACCGCCGTGAAGACAGATAGTTTCGATTTTCATAAAGTGAGGCTGTGAACCTCTCAAATGGGAATGAGCCTTGCAAGTCAAAGCCGCCTCTTTAGCACGAATCAGTCATAGAAATTCTCGCGCCCTCAGTGCAGCGATACGTTATACTCTGAAACGATGCACTCTCGACGCTCCTTCCTGAATCACTCTGCGGCAGTCACTTCCGGCTTTCTCGGCTTGAACCACTTCCTTTCCGGCAACTTGCAAGCCGATAATCAATTCAGCTACGGCGAATTGATGAAAGACCCCGACGGGCTCCTCGATCTACCGAAGGGATTTCAATATCAGGTTCTTTCCCGAACCGGAGACCGCATGAATGACGGCTTTCTCGTCCCCGGTGCGCCGGACGGCATGGCGACCTTTGATCTCGGAAAAGGCCAAATCGCACTGATTCGGAATCATGAAATCGGACACAGTGGATTCAAGCTGGGGCCTTTCGAAGACAACTCTCGCCTCCCCGACGGAATTTCCCCCGAGCAAACTTATGACCCCGGTCGTTTTGGAGCCCAGCCCTTTGTCGGCGGAACAACCACGGTCGTCTACGATCTAAAATCTGGAAAAATCACCAACCAATATCTCTCCCTCATCGGCACCGATCGCAACTGCGCCGGTGGCCCGACGCCCTGGAATACCTGGATCACCTGTGAAGAGCCCGCTGACATGACAAGTCAGTGGGGTGCGTTTCACGGCTATGCATTTGAAGTTCCCGCCTCGGCCAAAACGAGGCTCGCCGATCCAGTCCCGCTCAAGGCGATGGGTCGCTTCCGCCACGAAGCCGTCGCTATCGATCCGAAGAGCGGCATCGTTTACCTCACCGAGGATCGCAATGACGGGGTCATTTACCGTTTTATCCCCAACGAGCCAGGCAAACTTGCCAAAGGCGGGCAGCTCGAAGCCCTCAAAATCAAAGAAGCCGGAGAACATGATACGCGAAACTGGCCCGGTGGAAAAACCTCGTTTCCGACCGGGAAACGAGTTGCCGTCGAATGGGTCAAATTGGATGACGTCACCTCTCCGAAAGACGATCTCCGACTTCAGGCAACGGCCAAGGGAGCCGTCATTTTCTCGCGCGCCGAAGGCATGTGGTATGGCAGCGCCGCACAGGTCGGCGAAGAAAGCATCTACTGGGCCTGCACCGACGGAGGGGCGAAGATGCTCGGACAGATTTTCCGCTACTTTCCAAGTCCCCACGAAGGAACTCCGGAAGAGTCTTCGGCCCCCGGTGAACTTGAGCTCTTTCTCGAACCGAACAACACCGACCTCCTCAACAACGCAGATAACATCACCGTGGCACCGAACGGGCACCTCTACATTTGCGAAGACACCTCTGGAATCAACCAACTCCGGGGGGTCACACTCGGCGGCGGAATGTTCACCTTTGCGCGAAACCGCGCCAGTGAAGGAGAACTCACCGGTGCCTGCTTCAGCCCGGATGGATCAACCCTCTTTGTGAACATCCAGAATCCCGGCGTGACTTTTGCGGTGACGGGCCCTTTCGCTTAAACGAACGATCAGCTCTCTTTAAGCGGCGAGGCGAACGGCTCAGTGCTCACGGTCGGCCACGATTCCCTCAGCACCTTTCCAGAGACGGCCGAAATATAAACGACGCCTACCGCAACCTGCGACGAATTGATTAAGCTCAGCATCCAGACCGGCTCATGCCCCGCCTCCCGGCAGCGAAGTTGATAGTGTACCGAGTCGAAAGCCGCCTTTCTCTTCACGGCTGCTTTTTCCGCGACAACGAAGGCCTCTTCTGAGCCAAACTGGAGCGTCTTCAGCGAGATCGGTAGATGGGGAAGATCCTGACCGCGCACGACTTTAAACTTTCGCTCTGCGACCACTTTATCTTTCGCGAAAACCGATTCCCTGAGCACTCCTGCTTCCTGCGCCACGTTCGTCAGGATAAGCCACTGAGGCGGGGCGGGATCCCCATAAAAACCGACCATGCCGAGAATTTCCTCCCCCGGCTTGAGGTGCGCCGAACTCGCAAATTGCCTGAGCGATGAAAGCGCCTGATCCTTCTCTTCTGCCACCGCCATGGCGCAAAAAGAGATCAACAGAGCTGCGATCAAGCCGTATGGTGAAGGACGAAACATACTTCCGACACCTTAATTTTATTTGATAGTTTAGTAAACTTAAATAAAGACGTGGAAGGACTTGCGTCTCTCCTCATTTCCTCGCCGTAAAATTCACGATGCCAGTTTCCAAGCCCAACAGCGCCCTTTTGATCCTCGGACATGGTTCGACCGAGAACCCTGACTCTGCACAACCCTCGTGGGATCATGCCGATGTCATTGCCGAGAGCGGTCAGTTCCGCAGCGTGCACTGCGCCTTCTGGAAAGAGGAGCCCAGCTTTCGCCAGGTTTGGTCGATGATCGAGGAAGAGGAAATCTACGTGGTGCCGAATTTCATCTCTGAGGGCTATTTCACCCGCCAGGTTCTGCCGCGCGAACTCGAACTCGAAGGGCATACCACCCATCTCGGAAACCGCACTGTCCACTACTGCGATCCTGTCGGGATTCACGCGACGATGACCGACCTTCTCATCAAACGGGCCTACGAGATTATCGATCACGGAGTCAAAATTGAAGAGACCGCCCTCATTATCGTCGGGCACGGAACCAACCTGAACAAGAAATCCACCGAAGCGATCACCGACCAAGTCGAGGCGATCAAGGCAAAAGGCGAGCCATTCGCCGAAGTGCTCGACGCCTACATGGAGGAAGCTCCCTTTATCGCCGACTGGAAAACCCTCACCGATGCGCCCACTGTCGTCGTCGTTCCGTTTTTCATCGCCGACGCCTTGCACAGCTATCAGGACATCCCGGTGTTGCTGGGCATCGAAAAAGAGATCACCGAGGCCGCGAGCCAACGGGAAATTTTCCGACAAAACCCCTACCGCTTCGGAGATCGAACACTTTACTATTCGTCGGCGATCGGCACCGACCCCTCGCTTGCTCAAGTCATCGTTGATCAGGTCGCTTACTTCGACGAACACTACCTTTCATGACTCTTGCAGAAGAACTTGAGGACCTCCTCCCCGCCAATGAAGCCCGATTTTTCGGGGAGCTCTATCTTTCGAGAATAGAGGACGGAACCTTCGTCGCCTCTCATCGCAACGATATGGAGATACTCGAATCTCTTTCGACCGTTGACTCTCTGCCAGGGCTTCGAGAAATCGCAAAATTCGATGCAAACAACGAATATAGACCGCTCAAAACGGCCCCGGGCTTAAAAGACGGATGGAAAACTGCCGCAGCTTCGGCCGATGAGTTCCTAAAGCGCCTCGATTGCATCTACCCGGGACTTTTCGCGACTTGGATCGCGTATCACCGCGGGACGCATGATCCGACTCCTCTGCGCGACACGCTCGACCGCCAAACCGGTATGTATCGCTTTGCGGGATCGATCACCGATCAAATGGCGAATGAAATCATGCGGGACACCTGCTCTCCCGGATGCCTTCGCAAAATTGCCTGGCCGATCAGTAGTGAATCCCCTGTTAGCCGTCTCAAGCCGGGGATGAAAAGTATTCCCGTCATCTGCACCGAGGCCTGCACTTTTGCTGTCAGCGAAGCGCGAAAGCTGGTGAAAGAAGCCTACGAAAAGGCGAACCCTCCCGCAGAAAGCTGACCTCACGGATCAACGCCGCGCCAGAAGCGGGAAGACTCTCGATCATCGCTCTCCGGATCAGCTTCCGGAATCTGATCAGGGGAAAGTCGCTCCGCGTGCCCGTCAACAAATGCGGCTATAATCTTGCCTCTCTCGCCCCATCGCTCAACACCGGTTTCAATAATCGCTTCCCGATCTTCGAAACGAACGACGTTTGGCTCTGAGCACTCGATGTAGAGCATAGCACGAGGCGAATGCACCAAATTCGCGAGCGTCTTTTCAGTCAGATAGGGATCTGAGGAGTCAACTTGCTCATAAATGCGATCATACTGAAGGTTAGCATTCATCGCATAACTGTGTCGGTGATAATCTCTTTCTTCAGGGTTCTGGGTTACCGAACGAGTATTCTCAAACAATGTTGACCGAAGGTGGGTCCCCTCTTCGTCAAACTCATACCCGCCCGTTGTAGCATATCCTTCATCACCGTAATTTTCTCCCTCCTGATCTCTTCGAGCTTGCTCAGCTACGTACATGTAGGCGAATACCACTCCATCCAACCACAATCCAGTTTCGCCAATGTTCCAATATTCAGGATAATACTCTTCGTCTGTCTTGGGACCGGGATTAATGATTCCGCCTGGATATTCAGGTGAAGGCAGCTTACTCCCGTTGTCTGATGCCCACATAAGAGTCGAAACAGCAATCTGCCGCAAATTGGAAGTATTCTTCAATGCCGTGGCCATTTCTTTCCCTTTCCCCAGACTAGGAACGAGAATTGCCATAAGCACGCCGAGAATCGCGATGACGACGAGAAGCTCTAGAAGAGTCATGGCCTTCGAGGCTCGGATTCGATGGAGGGAGATTTTCATAAGACGAGGGAAAAGGATTTAGATCAAAACCATATCAAAGGGCGAGGTTTTTCGTCAAGATTCAAAAACAATCAACCGGAGCCCAGTTGCCAGATCAAAAATCTCCTGATTTTCAGTGGTTACAGCAAAGTTGGAATTTCACGTTTTTCGGATTCGTTGTCGCCATTAATGTGTTAATCTGGTGGTGCCGAGCAAACAAAGTCTCAGTCCGTTCGTTCTAAAAGGTGTCAGAATGCCTCCTAGATTTCTCCCCCTGATTTTGAGTCTCTGCGCCGGGTTTACTCCTGCGCTGAAGGCTCAATCGATCCAGGCCACTTCCGTGAGCCCGGCGGGAATCGCCTTGCCCGGCGAGAACGAGAGCAGCGAGATCGAAGTAATCCGACCGTTGACCACTTCAGGAGGGCATCATTTACTCCCCGGAGCGCTTCCCGTCTCGCGACCCGGATCCAGCCTCCCGCGCGTCTTTGCGCCGACACAACCGAGGAGCGTCTACACGCGATTCCCATGGAAGCGCAATATCACGACCACCGTCTTCTGGATTGGTGAGCTCCCCACCGCTAACAATCCGACGCCGAATACCGTCAGTGCGTGGGACCGCAAATGGACTTCAAATTTCGGAGGCTACGATAACCCGAGCCCTTCGGCACGGGAAGGCTACATCCCCAAAGCGTTCACTCCCGGACAAAATCCATTCTATTTTGCGCTGCCCTACAATGACATCACCCGGACCGGAACAAAGGCTTCAGCCCGGGCCATGATTCCGTGGTTCAAGAAATCCTTTTACCGCAGCGGTCGCACCGTTCTCAAAGGGCGCTGGATGGCGATTCGTAAACGCGACAAAATTTGCTATGCCCAATGGGAAGATGTCGGTCCGTTTGAAACCGACGACTGGAATTATGTCTTCGGAGATTCCCGGCCAAGAACGAGCAAAAATCGCGCCGCCGGACTCGATGTTTCCCCCGCAGTTCGCGACTATCTCGGATTTGGAGGCGGCTACGGAACGGTCGACTGGAGGTTCGTCGATATCGATGAAGTTCCCGACGGCCCCTGGAAAAACTGGGGGGCAAACAATCCCTTTGCTAACTCCTCACTCACTGAAAGTGGCACCGGAAGCGCCTCGGAAAGCATCCTAAAGGTTCGCGAGCTTCGTGACCGGCTCCTCGTCGGAACTCCTCCGGAAGAATCCGCAGTTAAGCTCATCGAGTAAATTCAAGGGGCCAATTCATCCTGAACCTCGAGGTGACGGAGTGCGGGTTCCATCGACGAAAGAGCGGCATCCTCGCCCTCAAACATCACCGAGATCTCGTCGAATTTGGTCTCTCCCCAGGCTTCGCGTGAGAGAAGCCACGACTGCACGAATTTGGCGACCGCCTCGCGACTCGCGTCGCGAATTTCCTCCAGGGTTGACTCATCTGAAGCTCTCACCGAAAGCCGCGAAGTGATCGTCTTTTCCAACTCCTCCATATTTTCATCGCCATCCCAACGCGCCCAGCCTGACTGACTTTTCTTTTGCATCTTCGCGGTGTCAAAAGCCACCGGGAGTGACGGCCGGACCATCGGCGCGAGAACGAGCAGCCTCGATCCGTCCGTGGTCACAAACCAGTCGTCATTGAGATCAATGTGGTAACGATAGGTCGCGGGAACCGAAATCTCCGAAACCGTCGTACCAAGAGGCAGGGTTTTCCCGAACATCTCCAGATTGGTCTTTCTCGTGAACAGCTCCGTCGAAGTCGCCGTCGCCACTTCAAGAATATTCCCATCGGTCCCGCTCGCTTCGAGCGTCCGCCATTCGTCAAAAGTTTGCACCACCTCGTCAGGATTAAACATTTTCACGATTTCGACGACCGCTTCCGTTGTCGAATCAATTCCCTGCTTTCCCAGCCAGATAAAAGAAAGAAAAACGACCAGTCCGGAAATGATGAGGACGATAAAAAGCCAGAAAACGCGCCCGCCGGCGCTCATCTTCGGCGCCGAATCCTCTTTTAAATTTTCACCGTTCCCGCCTGCCATCACTGCTTTCGTTTGTCGCGGGAGATCTCCCGCTGTTTTTCACTAATGGGCATTCCGAGGCGCTCCATCACTTTCAACATGTCACCCCACACCTTGCGTTTCATGGCTTTTCCCTTTTCCTGGTCCGGCTCACTTTCCTGCCGTAGGAGCTGCCCCGGATGATATGTCACCACAACCGGCACCCCGGCAAATTCATGGGATTGCTCGCGGAGGCTTGAAATCGTCCCCCCTCTCTCAAGCAAACCCTCCGCCGCTGTCGTCCCGAGAGCGACGATAATTTTCGGGGCGACCACGGCAATTTCTCTTCTCAAAAAAGGAAGACAGGCCTCTATTTCAGTCGGGTCCGGCTTCCGATTGGAGGAGCCTTGAAATCTACCGTCTCCCTTTTTAGGGCGAAACTTCACAATGTTGGTGAAATAGACTTCTTCCCGGCTCAAACCCATTGCTTTGAGGATCTGGGTCAATTTCTCCCCCGCCGCCCCGACGAAAGGACGACGCGCCGCTTCTTCCTCCGCATCCGGGGCTTCACCAATAAACATGAGATCCGCCATCGGATTTCCCGCCGCAAGAACACTCGTCTCCCGGAAGGTGCCCAGAGAACGGCAAACTTCGCACGACTTTACTGCCTTGAAGATTGCGTTCAGCTCCCTCCGGGCCCACTCCTCGGTTCGCGCAGGATTCGCAGAAACCGATGCCGCCGGGATCGGAGCGTCCTCCACGCGGGAGGGAGCTTCGACCTCAGCCGGGTTCGCCACTGGAGCGACCGCTTCTGCGCCCCTCACCGGAGGCACCTCCACACGAGCCGCTTGCGAAACCTTCATGAAGCGGAGCGGCATCCCATTGAGCGTCTCTTCTGTCTCCCTGGAAATAGCAAGATGAGTCCGACCCCGAAATTTCTCACGCTCCAGTATTTCTGAGAGCGCCCCGAGAGCAGTTGAGACAGGGTGTTGATCAGACATCATGACCATTCTAACCAAGCTTATCGGCAGAGCCACCCGCAAAAATAAAAAAGGAGCACTTTTGTAATCGAAGTTTCACTGTTTATCCTTTTTGATTTCGCTCTGACCAGTGCCACAATTAACGAAACCAGCACCTTCACCACTCTCACCTCATGTTTAAACGTATCGGCAATCTCATCCGCGGCTTTTTCGGTCTCTTTGTTTCGGACCTCGAAAGAAAAAATCCTGAAGCCCTTCTTGATGTCGAGAAAGAGAATTTAAGGAAACAGATTTCAGAATACAACAAGGGACTCGCCGCTCATGCCGGACTTTGCGAGCGACTCATCTCCCAGGTCGAAAGGGAAACGAGGGAGATCCGGGAAATGACAGCCAAGGCGGGTGCCCATCTCAAAGCGGGCAACCGGAAACTGGCAGGCGAATATGCCCTGCGTCTTCAGAAACTGAAGCAGGATCACGCCGGGAACGTCGATCAACTCGAAGACGCCGAGAAGACTTACGAGGAGCTGAAGCGAGCCCGTGATGTCGCAGTGACCGCCGCTCGCGATAAGATCGAATCGCTGAAGAGAGGAATCGACGAGACCCGCATCGCTAAAGCGACCGCCGAACTCAACGAAATGGCAGCCGGCATGATTAATGAAATCGGAGGTGCCGGCGATACTCTCAATCGTCTTGAGGAGGTCGTCCGTGAAGAGCGGGAGCAGGCCAAAGGCCGCGCCCGGGTCGCGAAAGACAGCATCGACACGTCCGATCTCAACGAAATGGAAGCGGAACGCAGCGCCCTTGAGGAACTTGCGCTCGCCGATTTCGCCGCCGAAGCCGGCATTGTTTTGGATAGTGAAAGTGACGGCAGTGAAGAAACTCCGGCAAGCGAAGACGAAAAGACGATGTGAACCCCTCTCAGGGAGTTCATTTCTAGTTTGAGGACAGTTCTCCGACTTCTCCGCCCCCCCTCGCGACGAGAAGACTCAGTTCCAGCGGGTTATGGCTGAATTTTCCGTAAGCCTGGAGGTGGATGAGCTCAAGCGACAAGTCCACGAGGCTCTCGGCCTGGGTTTGCTTGCATCTCATTTTCTCGATCAACCCGGCCACAATCAGGCAGCGCATCGCGCGGCCTGACTTCCCGTCCGCGTATCCCCGGAGCAAAGCCCCCGCGATCTCGCTGCAGAGTTCGACCATCTCATTTCCGAGCAGGAGTTCGGTGAGTCCCGATGCCTCCTCAGCCTCACGACGGGAGTGATCGAGGGCCGCACCTCCACGCAATGCTTTCGAAACATCGGAATTAATTCGCTGAGATCTTTGATTCATGCTCGCACCATAAACCCCAGGGTAGGACAACCAGGGGGCACACCCTCAAAAAAGATCCCTTTTTCTTTTCACTAAAGACTAATTGAAAATTAAATTTTCTTAACTAAAACGTGGAAATTCGGGATTTCCTCACTATCCTGAGGTGTTTGATGGTCTCCGCAGACCATGTCCCGTCTACCGAATTCCTTTGTCACAACCGCAGCAGAACCGATCATCGAAAAATCATCGAAGAATCCGAGAAGTCACTCCGGATTTTATTATCGTTGGCATCGGTTCACTCTGTCTCGGCTTATTTTCTATCTTCACTTGGATATCGTCCTCGACCGGCACTTTTCTCAATGAAGATCAGGTAATTCTGCCGCTCGAACGAACACCCATTCCTTCTGAAACCGATGGCGAAATAGAACTGCGGACTCAGCTTAAACCGCCATTTGAGATCGACCGTTTCATCAAGGAAGAGTTGAGTCCGGGCGACGAATTATACGAAGGGGGCTCGGTATCAGACCTTGAGTCTCTTCACAATGTAATTGCCCCTTTTCTCCCGCTCGATTTCCATGAAAACACCGGGAGGGAAGTAGTCGAAGTCATTTATTCATTTTCAGGAAAAGAAGTCATAGGGCCATCGTTCCACAGTTCCGGAAAAGAAGTAATCGAATACTTTGGTAATAGCGGCGGCGAAGGTGGGCTGACAAACGAAGCAGGGAATGGTGGCCTTGCTCGGGATGAAATACTCGGTGCCATGGGCGAAGAAGGAAAGCGGGGGGCACTACCCTATTTCCCGGCAGGCGTGGGCGCAGGAGCAGGATTCGAAACCATTGGTGGCAACTCCCTCGGTTCGAATACGGCCACAGGAAATTCAGGATCAAACGGCGGCCTCGATCCACAACAATCTAACAGGATGGAAGAGTTCGATGGATCAGGCGGAATTGCGCTCGACCCGTCGGGAAGCGGAAACTCCGGGACCCGACCGAGCGGCGGGCAGTCGGGCAACGTAAGCACGGAAACGTCCGCACCGGAAGGTCAACGGAGCTTTAGATCAATTCCTCCGGTGCTGACAGCAGATAGTGTTATTTCAGGCAATACTGGAGCAAGTCTATCGAGCGGCTCTTCCGGGATTCAATCCGGTTCAGCAGGAACTCCCGGTTCCATTTTATCGGAGCCCCAACTCCAACCCCTCCCACCGGCATCGATTCCTGCCGCTTCCATCGGAGGCGGTGTTGGAGGAGGCACTCCGGTTTCCAGTGGAAACTCAAACTCGTTCACAGGGACGAGCGGTTCAAGCCAAGGCAATTCCTCCCTCTCTTCGCCGGGCAACCGTCCCGACATCACTCCAATACTCCCCGTCGCCGTTCCACCGCAGATTGCAGTGGGCGGCGCCACAGGAGGTGCTCCTTCTGTCGGCGGCAATCTTCTTCCGATTCCAGCAATTTCTTCGTCCGGAACCCCTGGAAGATCACCAGCCAATCGAGGCTCAACGATCTCACCGGCAGCCAATTCGGCGCCATCCTCTTCGGCTTCCTCAAATTCGAATTCAGGCCTTTCCGGGGAACCTGCCTCACTTGGACTGGGCCGAGGAAATGGAGGGAGTCTCCCTCCTCTTCTTCCGGTTGTTACCCCCATCGCCGGCGGTGGAGCAGCGGGAGGAGGCATTCCCGCAGCAATCCCGCCACCACTCCCAATCAGAGGTAACGAAAATCCGGATCCTAGCAACGAGGAGAATCACGATGATCTTCCTGAACAGTGCATTCCCTGGATAGTTCAAGAGGGGCAGACCATCAAATCACTCGCCGCCGCCTCCGGAACGACAACCGATGTCATCATGCGTATCAATGAGACGGCAATGAGACGGCAATGATCCTGCCCGGACAAACGATACGCCTTCCCGTTCGCCTGGTCATCCCTTGCTGCGATTAGATCAGTATTGAGAGGACGCACGCCTCAACTCCGAGGACACTCTCTCAAGTAATTCCGGCGGGCCGATGACCCTCGCCTGTGATCCGAATCCCAGGATCCATCTCGCAATATCCTCAAGCGCAGAGAGCTGCAGGGTCAGCAGAATCTCACTTCCGTCATCCACAAGATTTACGATCTCCTGACTCGGATGCCACCGGCGTTCTGACACGACTCGCGCCGCAAACCCCGAGAACTTCACCTTCACCTCATACTGACTCCGCCCTTCCCCTTCACCTGCCCAGACCCCGAAGCTGCCCGCAAAATGGTCGTCCAACCTAAAGTCATGCGAGCGCTGAAAACGGGTCTCGGTGAGGTGGACGCTTTTCATCCGCTGCACCGCAAACGTCCTCCGCGCTTCACGCTCAAGGTCCTGCCCAATGATGTACCAGCCGCCATCAATCTCAGCAAGATGATAGGGCTGGAGACGACGTTTCATCGGATGATCATCGCTCAGTTTTTGATAGTCAAAATGCAATTCCCGACTCTCCAGAACCGCTTTTGCAAGCCGCTCAAACACAAAAACATCACGCTCTGTGATTCCTGTCGATTTCACAGAAAACGCCTGATCGATCTCCGACCATGGGATCGTCACCTGATCACTCATCGTCGCCTGCAAGCGCTGAAAACTGCTGCGGAGAGTGGCTTCGAGGGCTGATCCTTTCATGGGGCCGAGGGCATTCCGGGCGAGAATCAACCCCACGAGATCATCGGCTGAAGTTTGCAATAGGGGAAACTCGTTCACCGGTCTCGAATAGAAATAGCCGTGACGGGATTCATCGTAAACGAGCGGCATACCGAGTTCGTCACGCATGAAACGAAGATCCCTCAGGATTGTCTTTCTGCTCACTTCAAGCTCACGCGAGATTTCATTGGCGTTCGGGAGGCGGCCTCTCGAAACCATCTCATGAACCCGGAGAACCCGTTCCAGAGGGCGTCTCGTCCCCCCTGCTTTTCTGGACGCTTCATCCGCCATCTATTTAAATTCTGTGAACGGCAGGCTCCGTCGAATCAACCCTGTTGGGTTTCCGACCCTACCCTGTTGAGTCCTGATCGGCTGGGTCACTCAAGCACCTGTATCTCGTGATCACCACCACTTGATTCGCCAACAGGTGAAGTTGCCCTGGTCTCCGCTACGTAATCCATGATCGCCTGATCGCCAACTTTCGGCATTCCGGAAAGAATATCGGCTGTCACGAACTGCCCCTTTCTCGCCGGGCTCACCCGCAACCTCGCCGTTTCGACGCCACCACTGCCAATCACAGTCAGATCAGTCCCCGGCTCAATCTGGAGAAACCTCGTTGATCGAATCAGCACAAAATTTTCGTCTTCCCGAACGACATGCAGTGCCCCAACCGGGATCTTCATCGACGGAGTCTCTTTCACCGGCACGGGCTCATCCACGCTGTCTTTATCCCCCGATGTTTTACACCCTGAAACCCCGATCAGAAAAAAGCCCCCCAAACTGAGGAGAAGAATGCGTGAGACTGCTTGCACGCATCGAGAATGAGCGATAGCGGTTCAAAAAGCAAGACACTCCCTTTTCCATGAATGTTTTCGTCTACGGCACCCTTCTCGTTCCCCGGATTTGGGTACTCGTCACCGAGCGTCCCGATCTGAATTCGAGCAAGGCGCTATTGTCTGGACACTCGATCTGGAGAGTCAGAGAAGCCACCTTTCCTGCGATCCGCGAGGAGGACCCTGGCTATGAAGGCCGGGTAGCAGGCCGGGTCTTTTTTGACGTTCCTGAATCCGCCCTGCAACGGCTGGACCTCTACGAAGACTCTTTCTATGAAAGAGTTACGGTGCAGGTGCAGACTGCCGGGGGCCCTGTCGAGGCCGACGTCTATCGTGCCCCGCGAAAGAAAGCAGAAACCATCATCAGCAGCGACACCTGGAGCCTCGAATGGTTTGAGGCGAATGGCCTCGAGCGTTTTCTCGAAAACGTGTTCGATCATTGATCTCCGGCATCACGCCCCCGATTCGAGGTGGCAATGATATGGCATCGTTTGCAAAGTAGGAGAATGAAAACCCTCTTCTGCTGCCTGTTTCTTTTCAGCTTCACTTTGCTCCCTTCGCATGGAGCGGAGAAGCCAAACGTGATCTTTATCCTCGCCGACGACCTCGGCTACGGAGATCTCGGTTGCTTCGGGCAGGAAAAAATCAAGACGCCAAACCTCGACGCGATGGCGACGGGCGGCATGAAATTCACCCAGTTCTACGCGGGCGCCACCGTGTGTGCCCCCTCTCGCTGTGTCCTCATGACGGGGCAGGATACCGGTAACTGTTGGATTCGAGGCAATGGTGCGGCGGAAGCTCAGACCCTGCCGGACGCTGATATCACCGTGGCCGAAAAGATGAAAGAGGCCGGCTATGCCACCGCACTGATCGGCAAGTGGGGCCTCGGCGAACTCGGGTCCGTTGGGCACCCTAACAAACAGGGTTTCGACTACTTTTTTGGTTACCTGAACCAGCGGCACGCCCACAATTTCTACCCTGAATTTCTAATCCGGAACGACGAGGTCGTGACCTTGCAGAACAAGACCTCCCCTCTCTGGGAGGAGGTCAGGATTTCAACGCAGAAGCCGGAGGACGGCGCGGGTTTTGCCGCCCCGGAGGACAAGATCGAATATTCTCACGATCTCTTTGTCGAGGAGGTTCACAAATGGATTGGCGATCAGGCAAAAGAAGAGTCCCCCTTCTTTCTCTACCTTGCCCTGACGATCCCACACGCGAACAATGAAGCCGGCCGGGTCCTCGGCGACGGGCAGGAGGTTCCTGACTACGGCATTTATGCGGACAAAAACTGGCCCGACCCAGACAAGGGGCAGGCGGCGATGATCACACGGATGGATCGCGACATCGGGGCGATCGTAAAGCAGTTGGAGGAGCTGGGAATCGATGACAACACCCTCATCATTTTCAGCTCGGACAACGGCCATCATCAAGAAGGTGGAAACGACCCGGAGCTCTTCGATGCCAACGGTCCACTCCGCGGAATGAAGCGCGATCTAACCGAAGGCGGAATTCGCGTGCCGACAATCGCCTATTGGCCATCCGTTGTTGAAGCGGGATCAAGCTCCGATCATGTCGCCGGTTTCACCGACTGGATCGCCACTGCCTGCGACTTGGCCGGTGTCGAAGCCCCTCCAAAAACACAATCGATCAGTTTTGCGCCGACCCTGCGGGGTGATACAGAAAACCAGAGAGAGCACGATTTCCTCTACTGGGAATTTTATGAACGCGGAAGCAAACAGGCCCTCCGCTTCGGACCATGGAAAGCTCTTCGCGAGCCAATGTTCACCGGTGAGATCCAACTTTACAATGTCGAGGAAGACATCGGTGAGGAAAAGAATGTCGCTTTTGAGAATCCCGAAACAGTTGCCCGGGCCGGGGAACTGTTCAAAATCGCGCACACCCCGAACCCCATGTGGAAGGTGAAAAAATAATCGGGTCGGGCCAGTCTTCTCACGGAGAAGGCTGAAGCTCACGCCAACTTCCTTTCAGAACGTAAACCGGGTCCAAACCGATCAGTTCCCGAAGTCGTTTCGCAACCTCCTGACTTTTCCCGCAGGTTTCCGTGTCACAATAGACAACGACGGGCTGACCGAATGCCGCCTGCAGGGTGTCCATGTGCTGAAACATGAGATCTCCCCACTCTCCTAAATTCAGAAGAATCGCTCCCGGCAGGTGAGCTTCGTCGAACTTCTCACGCTCACGGGCATCCACCCAAAGAATTTCGGCACCTTCAGACAGTGCCGGGATCCCCGCCGGTTGAATCTGCCATCGCAGTTCCTCAGGACTGGAGACTCGATACCACGACGGTCGCTTCGGATGAAACACGGCGGAAAGTAGCGTCGCCACGATCGAGAGACCCACGATCACGAGAAGCTGCTTTCCTGTTCCTAAAGCCCTCATTGCACCGAAAAGTAGGCTAGCGGACGCGCGTAGGATTCAATTTCGCAGTCCGTCTCGATCCGGACGATTCCGAGTAAACTCCCATCCGTGGAATCCGGGGTGAGCAACAAATCATAAGCCCTCCCCTCTTCCACCGTGACCAGTTCACAAGTGACTTCCTTCCGCTTACTTTCCGCGCTGAGCACCCGGACCGGATCGGCGCGAACCACGCGGAACTCGACAATTTTGGTTTCCGGCTTCGATCCAATCTCCCACGAAGTCATCTCTTCAGTGATCGTGTAGACAGGCTCCGTCTCGATGCGGGTCGTGAGAAAAACCGGGCGGCTCGCCCCTTCAAACTCGATCGTGATTTTTCGCTCGGATTGCCCGCGGAGCTTCTCCGTGTCGAACAGGCCCGTGATCGTGGCCCTCGCTCCCGGAGGCACTGGATCCTGATCAATCTCGACAGAGAGACATTCGCATCCACTGACGAGACGCGAGACTTTTGCAGACTCAGTCCCTGTATTCTCAACCGCAAAAGTTACCTCGACATGTTTCTGCCCTGCCTCGGCGCGATAGACTTGAAAAGCAGGTTCAAAAACAAGGGGACCCGACTTTGCGCGGGCCTCGAGGACGGTGACCCGCTCACTGCTTTGCGGCAGAGCCTCCGATTCCGCGCCTTCCGCTTTCGCCGTGGGAGGGAACCAGACGTAGATGAAAAAATAGATCACCACTCCAGTCACAGAGACAAAGAGCCACGAAGGAAAAGTGTATCGGGCCAATTTCTTGTGCTTCTCAAAGTTGCCGCGCAGTGCCGCGATCACGAGCAGAACGATGAGGGGCACATTCACCACCGCAAGAATGATGTGAGGAATCAAAATCGACAGGTAAACCCGTCGCGCCACGGGATACTCCTTTGGAAACTCAGTGTGTCCCACCCCGTAATGATAGATCAGATAGCAGACCAGAAAGACTCCTGAAGTAGCGAGCGCACCCAGCATGACTTTTTTGTGCGCCTCTTTCTTCCCCGAGATAATGAGAAAGAAACCAGTCAGCAACAAAATCGTGCTGAGGCCATTCAAACCCGCGTTGATGGGTGGGAAAATCGAATAATCCATATCACTCTTTTTCAATTCCAAGATCAAAATCAGACAACTTCAATTCGGGGTCGAGAACCATCTTCAACTCGCGCACAAGACGCTCGTATTCCGTGTCCCCCCGCTGCACATTCATGACGTCGTAGTAACCGCGGATATTCGCCTCGCCATCGACAAGGGCGAGGCGGGTGTCGTGCATGAACTCGCCGACCGCAGCAATCTGCTCCGGATCGGTCACCTCCTCAGTGCCATAGAACTTAAACTCGGAGATCATGTATTTTGCAATCTCTCCAGCATCACCCGTAAGAAACCACCAGTCCTCCGAGTCAATTCCATGCTCCCGGACCCAGGCATCCATTTTTTCAGGGGTATCTCCCTCCGGATTCACGCTGATGGAAACGAGCCGGAACCGTGGGTCATCACCGAATTCCTCTTCAAGCAGTTTCATGACCGACGCCATTCCGAGGCATCCAGCCGGGCAGTCCGTGTATTGATAACCAGCGACATAGACTTTCTTCCGAAGTTCGCCAAGCGAGACGTTCTTTCCGTCGCGATTGATGGCGTCGAGATCAGTCTCAAGGCGCGCGATATGTGGGGGTCGCCAGTTTTTAAACTCGTAGTCGCGACGCAGAAGGTAGGCACGGGTCACAAAAATTGATCCGAACGCGATCACCGCGCACACGCCGATAATCGACGCCCACCAGGTGATAATCTGATTGCGACTCATCGCAGGAGCTTGTTCATCCATAGCAAAGTTAATTACGTTTTCACCAGACTTCAGAGCCACGCCAAATAGGCGGCGATCATCATGAGAGGCAGATAGAGAAGGGTATAGAAAAAGAGTCGGCGGGCATCTTCGCGGGTTCCGCTCTTTCGAAACTTGACCGCCAGAAAAAGCATCACGCTACCGAGGAGACCGCAGGGAACTGCCCCCCACCCTGCCAGCACGGGTGTCAGGAGCGGGAAGAGAACTCCGAAAAGAACCACAAGGATGGAGAAAAAGACCGCGATCTTCGCGGTCTTCGCGCCGGATTCATCATCGTTCGACCACATTTTAAATCCACCTTTGGCGTACTCTTCCCGATAAATCCAATTGATCGCAGCGAAGTGAGGCATCTGCCAGAGAAAGAGAAGCAGGAAAAGAAAGAGGGCTCCGAAGGTTAAGAGCGACTGCCCTCCCCCGGCCCATCCGATGAGCGGCGGTAGAGCACCGGAAATTGCGCCGACGACCGTGTTGAATGTCGAGACCCGCTTCATCGGCGTGTAGATGAAAAGATAGGTGACCAGTGTCGCTGCTCCCATTGCCGCCGCCATGACATTGACCATCACCCCCAAATGAATAAGGCCGAACGCGGAGAGCAACCATCCAAGTATGAATGCGAGAGGCTTAGGCATCCGGTTGGACGGAAGAGGCCGGTCGGAAGTCCGCGTCATCAGCTTGTCCGCATCCACTTCCATCAACTGATTGAAAACCGACGCACCGAAAGCGGCGAGGATCGTCCCTACCAGGGTATGCCAGAGGATTGCCCATGAAAACGTTCCGCTCGTTTTCGTGGCGACGAAATAACCGAACACCGCTGTGAGGACCACCAAAACGCTGAGGCGGGCCTTCGTCAGCGCCAGGAGATCGTTCTGAATTTCCTTGAGCAAGCCGACGGTTCGCGCCGGTTTGGAGTCCGTTTCCTGGGATGCCATGGTTAGTTGATCAGGATCTCAAGGTAGCGCCTGCCGGGGGATTAGCGAGGCCGGACTCTACGTTCCGGCCTCTCCAGGCGCGAACGGAAAAAACGAAGGAAAGCGCGAGAATGCTCAACCCGTTTAGGACATGAACATTCGTGACCCAGAAGCTTTTCTCAGTCCCAATCACGGAGAGGCCGAGAACAATCTGAAACACAATAAGTCCAACAATGAGAGCCATCAGCTGGAAGCCCCTTCCATCGCCCTGCTTTCTTTCTGTAAAAAGGCGAATCGCGATACCGAAAGCAAACAGGAGAACACAAACGGCGGTGAACTTATGGAGAAAAAGAACCGCAATGATCGGATCTTCAAAACCGGGAATCCATTGGCCTTGAGTCATGAACAAATCGTCATCAGGGACACCACTGCGATGAAAGTGCCGCATTTTTGCACCAAGGATAAGTTGAAGGAAAATCAAACCGGTAAAGAACGTTCCGGATATCCGCGTAAGCCGGAGTTGATCTGCACTCGCCGCAAATCCGGTCGACTGCCAGCCGCTTCCTGTCGCCATCGCGATGAGAATGAGAACACAAAAGAAAGCCTGGGCAAAGCACCCGTGAATCACGGCAAAAACGTCGGAAATTTCCGTGACCCTCAACCCGCCGAAAATTGCCTGAGTGGTCACCATCAAGAGAGCGAGAGCACTCAATTTCTGGACGAATGTCCATGATCTCGATCGCCAGCTCCAGACCAACCATCCGATCGGCAGCATAGCCAACCCGAGAGCGATCGTCAGAAACATCTGCTTCCGTGCCGCGTCAAAGCGCTCGTCACCCGCTGCGATAAAAACACCAAGAGTGACGGCCAGAAAGAGGACTAACAAGACGACTTCCAGCGCCCGCTTCCCGGAACGAACGTAGGCCCAGGAGAACAGGATTAGGACGAGAACACCAACCAACTTGGCCAAAAGCCGGTGACTGTGCTCGAGAAACGGCACCATGTAATCCAACCATCCGGGCGGATTAAATGAGCCGAGACTTAACGGCCAGTCTGCAAAGACCATCCCGGCCTGCTTCGTCGTTGTCGCCGCGCCCCACCAAATCAGGAGCACAGCCACGACGACGACAAGACGGGAGTAAATTTGAAATGCCCGACGAGGGGGGGGAGCATCGTTCATCAATACGGTCTTACGTTTCAAGTGCGGGAATAGAGATCTTCTCAGAAAACAAAATGGCGGAACGCTCACGCGATCCGCCACCCTAAAATCACTTCAAGCACGCAGGCTCAGGACTTTGGCAAGAGAGGGTTTTGAGCAGCATACCACTCATCGAACTCCTCAGAGCTGACCACTTTCACGTAAGCGACCATCTGCGCGTGACCGGCACCGCAGAGTTGAGCACAGACAATATTCCACTCACCTTCTTTCTCGGGGACGAACCACATTGGGATCTCGGAGCCGGGGATCGCGTCCTGTTGAATGAACATTGGCGTGATCGCAAGACCATGAATCACATCTTTCGAAGTCACCTGAATCACGACGGGACGCCCTTTGGGAATAACCAACTCGTTCACCGAGACAAAGTCGTCGGGCGCGTTTGGATCTTCCGAAACGAGCCCGACCGGATTGCTTCCCGAGAGACGCTCGTGAGAAGTCATCCCCACCAACTTGTCCTTACCGGCATAGTGAAAGGTCCAGCGATACTGCTCACCCACAGCTCTGAGGTTTACGACTTCTTCACCGGTCGGACGCTCCTTGGCGTCGGCCCGCTTTGCCCATAGAGGAAACGCAAAACCGAGCAGGAGGACGACTTCGACAATGACGACCCCGACTTCAACGTGGGTCGAAAAATGAGATGTGATGCCATTGTAGTTCGCTTTCGGGCTTTTCTTCCGATTGAACTTAAAAATTACCACGATCAGAAAAGCGGTCCAACCCACAAACAGGATTGCCATGAACCAGTGAATCAGGGCCAGCATGTGGTTACCCACATCACCATGGCGGGAAGCAACTTCGTGCATCCCGGAAATATCATTAATCCATTCAATCATATCAAATCATTCAAAAATATTAAGCGGCAACTTCACCGGGGACATCCCCCGTGAAATTTTTAGCACGCTTCATGAGGTAGAAAATGAACCCAAGAAACCCCATGAGGACACCGCTGAGGAGAACCAGCATCACGGCAATCGCAGAATTCGCCGCCTCAGCGAGCACGCCTTCGGCGCCACTCATGCACATGGGACAGGCCAGAAAAAAGGAATCAGGGAAGAATGAGTTCATATCTACTTTTTAGACAATTACGTTCTTAGCTTTCTTGAGGAAACGGATGCCGTAAATGAGAAGAAGAAGAGCGCCCGCGGCACTGATCCACCCCATGGCGGTGAACATCGGAGGGAGCTCAGGAATCAGAAGGCACCACGCTGCGAGTCCTCCCGTGAAAAGGACACAAATCGTGATGAAAGCGATATGAAAATTCTTCAAGGACATAACGGAAACTATTCCTGCTCAGTTAATTTACCATTCGTGGTCTCGAACGTGTCATACTGCTCGCGGATGGGATCGAACCCGGCGAATAAAGTAAGACCCATCAGAGAGATGAAAAACAAGACCGTGAAAACAAGGGTCTTGTAAATTAATCCGCGTTCATGGTTGAGGTGCATAAAAATAAGCGCCACAAGACTTGCTTTCGTCGTCGCGACTCCCAAACCGAGAACATAATCACCCGGCGTCGGTCCCGGAGGGCCTACGTCCAACCAGGGAACGAGCGCGAGAGCAATGGTAACTCCGGTGAAAAAGAAGAGGGCAATCCCTACCATCAGGTAGGTCTTCTTATGCTTTCCCCAGTCATGGATTTCTTCCGACATAGTAACAAAAAGTAAGATTCAGATTAAAGGAGATACATGATCGGGAACAAGAAGATCCAGATCAGGTCAACGAAGTGCCAGAACAAGCCGCCCACTTCAACGCGGTTGGCGAGATGCTCAGGATTCTTCAAAAACATTTTCTTTCCAAAGACCACAAAATACAAGAGCACGAGGGCCCCCCCGACGACGTGAAGACCATGGAGAGCGGTCATCGTGAAGTAGATCGCGTAGTAGTTGCCGTAACGAGGACCATGGTTACCCATGAACTTAATCTTCTCTCTCGGGACGGTTATCGTTCCGTGGTGACCGGTGTCCTTTTCCAGCTTTGAAGCCGACGGCTTGGTCTCACTGGTGTGAACTTCATCACCGTGAGATTCTTCGCCTTCGTGCTTCTCACCCTCGTGGTCATGACCATCGCTATGCTCACCGCCGACATGGACATAATGAAGATTCAGCTTGTGACCGCGAAGCATCTTCTCAGGAATTGTCTCGCCACGAGGCTCGTAGTAAGCGCGCATCGTCTCGTAATACTGGTGCTGCTTCGTGAAAAATTCCTGCTTCGCATACTCGTCATCCACGACCTCCCAAAGGATGGAGTCACGCTGCTTGGTCGGCATCACGAGCTGCATATCCACCTCGTGAATTTCAAAGAGCACATCATCGCCAGTGAGAGTCCCATCGACTTTCGATCCGTCACGATAGTTCATCGAGGTGTCGGAGTGCCCAATCACAGTGCGTGGATTCCCGTTAAGCTCGAACGGCTTTGCCGCCGTCACCATCGCACTCGTTGAGACTGAGACAGGCGCCGGGTTCTCAACTCCATCAGCAAGCTCGGTGCGGTAACGTTTCCGCTCCTTCGCGAGGTCAGATGCCGTCTCCCGCCGAGCCTGATAAAACCACTTTTTGAATTCCCCCTTCGAAGTGAACGCCACTGCATCCTCCCCGTCGGCGACTTCAAGCGTCAGCTCCGGAAACTCATCCCCCGCCAACTCGCGCAAAAATATCGGTAAAGCTCCCTGAAGACTGAACGAAGCTTTGTCGCCCGAAAAACGAATCTTATCGGTTCCATTGAGGATTGTGCCCTCCATCACCGAATTATCGAGCAACTTGATCCCGTGGTGCTTTGTCAGCTTGCTGTTGTACTCAATCGACTTGATGCACATGAACGCCACCGCGCAAGCAACGACCCCATACATCAGAACCTGAAAGCGACGCCAGTTCCGCTCTTTCAAAGCCACCCAGGCGAAGACCACGCCAACACTCGACCCAATGAGGATCAGGGTGTTGAGAAATCCGAGCCAGACGTAGCCTTTGTGAACATTCAATCCCCACGGCCATGGATTATCGACACCGTCCTGAACCCCGAGTCGGAGAAAGACATAGCCAGAGAAAAGCCCTCCGAAAAGCATAACCTCTGAGGCGAGGAAAAGCCAAATCGCGAGCTTGGAATTGTACAACCCCGTATCGCGGCGAGGGGTTACTTCATAGGGAATCTCCATAGTAAAAACGCAAACCTGTTAGTCAGAAAAAATGAGTGATCTAGTGCTTGGAATCGACGGCGACCTCCTCCTCCTCTTTAGCCGAAGCCAAAGAAGAAGGGTCACTCTCGAACTGAGGACTGAAATCTCTATCGGCACCAGGGACGCTATACTCGTAAGGCCCGCGATAAGCGACCGGCTCGGTGGTGAAGTTACCGTGCGGAGGTGGTGTCGGCGTAGCCCACTCGAGCGTCGTCGCATCCCATGGGTTGTCATTTTCGACCTTCTTACCTTTGAAGGCGCTGAGGAAAATGTTGATGATAAAAGGAATTTGAGCCACCGCGAGAAGCCACGCAGAACCTGAGGTGATGATGTTCAGATCGATCATGCGCAGTGGTGCGTCAGGCTCGATCACCTTCATCATCTCGCAAAGGTTCGAGATGAAAGTGTTCGGCTCCGAAAAGACCTGACTGCTGATCTGCTCGTAGGCTTTACCCCCGTCGAAAGCGCGGCGGTGGAAACCTGCCATGCCCTGGAAGAACATCGGCGCAAAAATTCCATTCATGAAAATGAGAGACGGCCAGAAGTGCAAGTGCCCCATCCACGTCGACATCATGCGTCCGGTCATTTTCGGATACCAATGATAGATGCCCGCAAAGAGCCCGAAAATGGTTCCCGGAGCGACCACGTAATGGAAGTGCCCGATCACATAATACGTATCGTGCAAATGAAGGTCAGTAAGACTGAAGGCAAGCGGGAGACCGGTCAGTCCACCAATTCCAAACATCGGAATAAAGGCCGTCGCAAAGAGCATCGGCACAGTGAAACGGATCGATCCTCCCCACATTGAAATCAGGAGTGAGGTAATTAAGATTACCGAGGGTATCGAGATCAGGACCGTCGTCGTCTGGAAAAAAGTCGAAACCGCAGGCCCCATTCCCGTGATGTACATGTGGTGGGCCCAAACGATGAACGCCAGGAAACCGAGAACCATGACCGCGTAGACCATCGTTTTATAACCCCAAAGTGGCTTCCGCGTGTTACACGGAATCACCTCTGAAACGATCGCAAGGGCCGGCAAAATGAGGACGTAAACCTCCGGGTGAGCCAGGAACCAAAAGAGGTGCTGGTAGAGGAGCGGACTTCCGCCCCCGGCTGCGTCAAAGGACATCCCGCTGACATTCAGACCCGTGGGAATGAAGAAACTTGTTCCGGCAAGACGGTCCATGAGCTGCATAATCGCTGCGACCTCAAGAGGTGGAAACGCAAGGAGGAGGAGAAATCCCGTCACGAGCATTGCCCAAACAAAAAATGGCATCCTCATCCATGTCATGCCGCGGCACCGGAGGTTAATGATCGTGCAAATGAAGTTCACCGCACCAAGGAGAGACGAACTGATCAGAAAGACCATGCCCATGAGCCACTGTGTCTGGCCGGTCCAAAATAAATCCCCATAATGAAGATCAGTCGTCGTCGCCAGAGGCGAATAGTTCGTCCAACCTGCCTTCGCCGCACCTGAAGGGAGAAAGAAACTCACAAACATGAGAACTCCACCGAGGAGGTAGAGCCAGTAGCTTGCCATATTGAGACGGGGGAAGGCCATATCCGGCGCTCCGATCTGCAAAGGGGTGACGTAATTTCCAAATGCACCGAAGGCCAGAGGAACGACTCCCAGGAACACCATGATCGTTCCATGCATCGCCCCGAACATATTGTAGAGGTCGCCAGTAACCTTGCCACCATCGTCAAGCCACGCCTGAAACCAGGGCCAATCAGCAAGCAGCGGGACCGCACGGTCCGGGTAGGCAATACTCCACCGCATCACCATCATGAGAAAGAATCCGAAGGCCAAAAACACCAACGCGGTGAAGCCATACTGAATTCCAATCGTTTTGTGGTCGGTCGAGAAGATGTATTTTTTCCAAAACGGCTCATAATGATCGTGGTGATCATCGTGCGTCTCTTTGTGCTTTTCTGCGGTTGCTGCGCTCATACTTCTGGAAATTTCGCCGGAACAGACCAATTAAATCAGTTTCGGGCGAAGGATATCAATCAAACATTAGGGAGAAACCCTCAGCCTTCACTGAGCGGCTCGCCGGTTTCCAAATCTAACTTAGAACCTGGTAAATTTTCATCAGCCGGAATTGCCAACAATTCGTCCTCAGTGTAAGGGCCACTGTGGCTGCCGAATTGCTCGCGCGCCGCTTTGATCATTTCGATGGTTACTACGCCGTCATCCCCCTCCTGGAGACTGCCAAATTCACGACGAATGTAAGTGACCACCTGAGCAATTTTTTCATCATTCAAATTATTCCACGCAGGCATCAGCTGATTGTAGGTCTGTCCCGCGACCTTGAAGGGACCGTTGATCCCATGAATCATGATTGCCCCGAGGCGAGAAGTGCCCTGATCAACCCACTCTGATCCTACGAGGGGTGGAAACTGGCCGGGGATCCCCAAACCTGAAGCCTGATGGCAGGCGATACAGTTATTGTAAACCTTCTTACCGTCACTCATCCAATCTTCGATCCAGGCGACTTGCTCTGCAGCCGCTTCATCCCCACCGAGTGACGGACGGGGCTCCGGCTGGTAGTTATCGCTGATGTAGATACTGGAGCTAAAGCCGTTGCTCGAGCTGAAGAGATGGCCGCCACCAAGGATGAGAATCAACGCACCGATCACCATCACGGTAATTCCGACGGTCCCTTCGCCACCTTCTGAGAGCGAATTTTCACGCTTCACCGAATCATGAAGGTCAATCGCGCCGGGAAGGCCCTGCTCGTAATCAAGGTTCTTTATCTCTTCTGCCATCTGGGTTCTGCTTGAGACTTTAAATTAAATTATTTCACCGCCGGAACCGGCTGATCTTTCTTCAGGGAAAGAAGGTAATCGACGAGGGCCTCTGCCTTCGGGGTCGGGACGAGCCCTTCGCCGTAAGGGGACTTCTTGTAAAAATGGAGATAGGCAGGCATTCCACTGTCAGGGTCAAGGCTCTTCGGATCGGAGAGGTGCCGGTGCATTAACTCCCTTGTCGTGATACGATGCCCAACGTTTGAGAGATCCTGCCCGATACGCTGATATCCAAGCGGCGCCACCTCTTCGAGAGTGTAATCAAGGGGCTGAGTTTCCCGGGCAAGACCGTCAGCCTCGCGACCTCCCCACCCCGGACGCCACATGTCCGGCCCCGCATAGGTCGGGCGTATTACCTGCGTATGGCAGTAAACGCATCCCTCGGCGGCATAAATCTGACGACCGTAATCACTGGAACCATGGCGGTAAAAAACGCTGTCTGGATAGGCCGTGACTCCACCCTCAACTTCCTCCCCCTCAAGATAAGGAATCGGCTCGGCATTTGAGGCGGCGACAAACGGGATCAGGATAAGAAACACCCAGGGGAAAAGGAACGCCAGTGCGAGCCCCCCGATCAGTTTCAAAAATGTGTCAGATTTCATTCGAAAGAAATTTGGGTTAGTGGTCAGCTCAAACCTGCGGCCGCCTTTGCGCTCGCAGCCGCTCCCGGCTTGGCATGGATCAACGTCGGCCCCTCGGACTTACGCCCTTTTCCGATAAACATGAGAGCAAGTTGATAGAGGAACAGAAAATTAGAGTAGGAAATCAATGCCCAGGCCACGGCGCGTCCTACCACGTAGGCTGACGAATTGACGAATGAGGTGGAAAACTCCTGGTCCCAGACCGCAAGGTTTCCTCCCTGAGCGATGCCGCCAACCAGCATCGTCACGACGAGAGTCATGATCCCATAGGTGCTCCACAAGAAGTGGGAACGAATTCTGGCCCCGGAAGGCCACTCAGCACCGGTGATGCGGGGAACGATAAAGTAAATTGCACCGAAGATCGTCATCGAGAAGAACCCGTAAAAAGCCAGCGTGTCCATGCCAACGATGAAATGGCTAAACTGAAGATCTTTACCAAAGTAAAAGGTCGAACTCATCGCAGCAAGAAGCGCATAAAGCCCCAGCATTAACATCCCAAAGACGGTGAATCGTAGCGATGGGCTATACTCCCATATCTTCGAACAACCCTTCAGGGTGAGCATCAAATTCGTCACCGTCGCGAGAATCGCCAGGAGAATGAAAATCGCAGCGGCACCGCTCACCCCCGGCATCCATGCTGGAAACGGACCACCCATGAAGCGGGAAAATCCCGTCCACCCGGCGAGAAACGCGAGCAGCCAGAAAGTCAAGTGAGCCAGCGGATAACTGTAAATGGGGCGACCCGCGATCTTTGGAATGATGTAATAAGCCACCGCTAGAGCAACCGGTGCCATCCAGAAATAAATCAAGTTGGTAATGTACCACGCATCAATCCCCGCACCCATCACCGGAGCTGTCCCCTTGTTGATGAAAATATTGGCGGTGAGAAAAATCCACGGGAACCAGACCGCCGCTCCGATGATAAACATCTCCGAAACATAGACTGCGGAATTGCGCCGCGAACGAAACATGGGGATCATCCAGACGACGATCAACGAGTAGGAAATTGCGACAATCGGCCAAATCCACCTGGGGAAATCCAGAAGAGGAATGCCGCGTCCGAAGCCGAACCAAACACTGAGAACCATCAAAGTCACGGCCGCATTCCAAACATGACCGACAACAATGATCGTCACACCATGCTTTAATTCGTTCCGGGTGAGACGCGCCATGAGCCAAAGCATCACGCCAATACCGGCCTGCATCGCCCACCCGTAGACGAGGGCACTCATGTGCGCAGGAAAGAGACGACCGTAGGTGAGAAATTCGCAACCATCCCAAAGCCCCGGGAGTCGGAGCTTCAATGAGCTGAAGAAACCCAAAAGAGTTGCTGCCAGCAACCACGCCGCCGCACTGGTGAAGAAAAACATCACAGGATACCGGGTAGAGCGATCAATCGAGGCGCGCTCTGCCATTTCTTCCGGTGTCGGTTGGGGAACTGTCATAAAATTTTCTCGTTTCTGCAAACGTGATTCGTCACTCACTGAGCAGGTTTATCAACCGCAGGAGCGGTGGGTGCCGCTGGTTTTGGTGTCTCGGCTGCCTTTTCAGGGGCCGCTGCCTTTGGCGCAGGTTTAGCCTCAACTACCGGTGCAGGCTTCGGCGCTGGCGTCTCTTTCGGAGCCTCTTCTTTTTTCGGCTCGGCAGGCTTCGGCTTCTCCTCTTCTTTCGGAGCCGACGCTTCTTCCATTTGCTTCATGAATGTCGGAGACCCTGGAACAACAATCGTGGACGCCACTGCTTTCGGAGCTCTCTTAACGAGGGCGGCCATTTCTATTGCGACCTTCTCCTCATCGAGAAGACCTCCCTGCGCTGTCTCGATTTCCTCAAGATTTGCCCAGCGCTGCTGAATCGTTTCCGGATCGAACTCCCCCATGTAGGCGCGATCTTCAATACTCTCATGCCCGGCGTATCCCGACAGGATCAGCGCCAAAAAACCAAAGAAGACAAATACCCCCATCGCCCCGAGGAATACCTTGAGCGGAGAGGAAGTTGATGATGCCTGATTACTCATGAAAGTCTTAAAAATCCAAGTTAGTTCACCACGTTGAGAGACTCATCAAGACGAGGGTCGCGACACGGGAAGAGACTCGCGGAACCCAGTTGACGGAGGAGGAAAAATCCGAAAATACCAGCGACCGAAACAAAGGCGAGAATGTCGAAAATCCAAGCTCCCGGGATCGTCATCTGAATGTCACCACCGGCCGCAGCAGAGAGTGAAATTCCCCGCTCCGGAATAATGATCCAGTAAATATCGCAAAAGTGCATGATCAGGTTCCACACCGCGACTCCTGACAAAACCAGCGGCATCATTTTCACCTTTTGAATGAGGAGGATTGCAAACGGAATGAAGAAGTGGCCGACGACGAGGCAGACGATCGTAAAGGTGTTCCAAAAATCCGTGTTCCTCGTCAGGTAGAATTTGGTCTCCTCCGTGATATTTGCATACCAAATCAGGAAATACTGCGAGAAAGCGATGTAAGCCCAGAAAATCACGAAGGCGAGCATCAACTTACCCATGAGGTGGTAATGCTCGAGAGTGATGACATTCTTAAGATACCCCGCCCGACGCAGCAGCGTCACCATGATGACAAGCAGCCCCATCGAGTTGAGAGCGCAACCCGCGAAGAGGTAGACACCCCACATCGTGGAGAACCAGGCGTAATCGAGCGCCATGAGCCAATCAAAAACAAGAAAGGTCCAGGCGGTCGCAAAGAAGGGGAGGAATCCACAACTCCAACGGCGCATCCAGCGAAACCATTTTGGGTCAGGATCAGAATCCTGGCGAACCGACCAGCGCTTGAGCGTGTAGGCAATTCCGACAAGGGCGATGAAATAGCACCAAAAACGTAAGTACCATACATTTTCATTGAGGTAGGCTCGCTTCACGTAAAGGAGAGCCTCCTCCTTCAGGAAATACTTATCGGTTAATTTTTTCTTCGCTGCCTCCTCAGTCACTTCCGTCTCAGACAAGTCCTCGATCTTCGATTCCAGAGAAGAGATCTTCCTCTCAAAATGAGCACGGTGTCCAGGGCTGGGAGAATCAATCGCCGCGAAGGCAGTTTTCGTTTCTTCCAGCTCAGCCGTGACTTTCCCGAGGGAAGCGCTGTGCTGTGCGACATACTCCGCCTTGCCCTTTTCAGCTTTCTCAGTTGCGACCTCCAACGCGGCAGCGCGTTTCGGGAACCACTCCCAGAGAGCATCACGAAAGCCCATTTGCGGAACGAGAAGAGGGAGTCCAAGCACGAGACAAACCAGAACCATGACGCCAAGATTCTCCATCAGTCGCCGGATCACCGTCCCCCAACCCGAATTACTCGCATGATGGAGCAGAGTCCAGAACATACCTCCGATCGAGAGAGAGAGAAAGAAGACCACAGCGAAGAGCCAGCTGTAACCCATCGCACCGGCCTTTTCAGGCATGAGAAAGCGCAGAGCAAAAAAGAGGACCAACCCACCGACCCCAACTGCGAGGCAGATGAGCTTCAGAAGAGTTGGCGACTTGAGAAACTCGCCGTCTTTGTAATTGTCGCCGTCCTTTAAACCAGCCATGAGAAGTAGCACAAAAAAATCGTAATCAGTTTCCAGCAGCTCCTTGAAGAGCTTTCACATAGGCTACAACCGCCCATCGATCGCTCACTGAAAGAACTCCATTGTAAGGACCCATCAGTCCCTTGCCGTGTGTGATTGTCCAAAAAATTTGCCCCTCGGGCATCGCGGAAACTCTCGCGTCAATTAAGTTGGCGGTTGGCGGGATCGCCCAATATTTCGAAACCACTCCTACTCCGTTGCCGCTATCGCCGTGGCAGGGGGTGCAGGTGATCTGGTAGCGCTGCTTTCCACGAGCGAGAAACGCTTCATCAAGCTTCAATGTCTCCGGATATCCCGCTCCATAGAAGTCACCGTAGAGCCCAGTGTCTCCGTAGCTATCTCCACGACTGAAGTCGAGAGGCGTCGTCAGGTTATCCTGATTGCCCCCGTGAGGAAAAGTAAACCCGAGTGGAACGGTACCTTCGACAGGCTTCCTCGAACCCTGGCCGTCTTCGAAGAAGTCGCTCGGCTTCTGGTAATTCACACGATACTGATGGTCCATATCCGGAAACAACTCGAAAGGAGGGTCCGAGAACTTTTCACCACGCGGACCCAGCGCATACACTGTTGCCACTACCGCGATCGCTAAAATGAGGAAAAACCAACGCATTCTTAATTATTCAGTTCAGTGTGCGACCTCTTCAATCTTCCCGGCACCAATTTCCTGAAGGAAATCATGCGTTTTCTCTTTCTTAAACTTAGGATCACGGGCTTCGATCACCATAAGAAAGCCGTCGTCTGTCGCCTTTTCGAAAAGCTTTGAGTTGAAAAGCGGATGATTCCAGCGCGGCAAAGCGATGACAGCGAGGAGGCCAAACAAAATCGTGAAGCCGGAAAAAAGAATCGTGAGCTCGAATGTCACCGGGAAGAACGCCGGCATCGTAAAGAGGTTCGTCGGCTTACCCTGCACCACGGTCGGATACAAAGACACCTGTGTGAAGAATTGAAGAAATAGCGCAAAAAGAAATCCTGTTGTTCCGCCAACCAGGACGGCCGCCGAGAGCCAGCTTTTTCCGAGTCCCATTGCGTGATCCATCCCATGGACAGGGTAAGGGGTGTGGACATCCCAGCGGCGAAACCCTGCCTCGTGCACTTTCTCGGCCGCGTGATACAAATCACTCGCGGTCGAAAACTCTGCCACGTAGCCAAAAAGGCTCTTGGAGTTGTCAGATGATGCGCTCAAAAGATTCAGTAGTTCTCAGTTAATTAAATTTAGGATTCAGCCTGCCGCCGTTTCTCCCGAAGCTTTTTCCAATCCGGGAAATGAGGATCACTTTGCGGCAAGACTCCTTTTACCTCAGACATCGCGATGACGGGAAGGAAACGGATAAAGAGGAGAAAGAGCATGAAAAACATTCCGAAGGTCCCGGCGAACATCAGCTTCTCAGTTATTGAAGGAGAATAGTAACCCCACTGTCCCGGCAGGAAGTCCCTTGCCAGCGTCGTCGGGATGATGACAAAACGCTCAAACCACATTCCGAAGTTCACGAAGTTCGCGACGATGAAAACGACCCACAAATTATGGCGCGCCCACTGAAACCAGAAAATCTGCGGAGCGATCACGTTACAGAAAAACATACAATAGTAGGCCCAGGTGTAGGGGCCGGACAAAATCCGGAGATGAAACGCATCGGTTTCAAACTTATTCGCGCCATAAAAGCTGATGAACAGCTCCATGATGTATGCGTATCCCACGATCGTTCCCGTGAGGAGAATGATCTTCGACATGTTGTCGATGTGCTTGTGCGTAAAGAGGTCCTCAAGACCGTAGAGCTTGCGCACCGGAAGCATCAGGGTCAGCACCATTGCGAAGCCCCCGAAAATTGCACCGGCCACAAAGTAGGGCGGGAAAATAGTGGTGTGCCACCCGGGAACAACCGAGGTCGCAAAGTCAAACGAGACGACCGAGTGAACCGAAAGAACGAGCGGAGTCGAGAGAGCCGCAAGCAAAAGATAAGCCATCTCGTAGTGCCTCCACTGCCGGTTCCCGCTGCGCCAACCAAGGGCAAAGAAGCCGTAGAGGAACTTGGGGATCTTCTTCGTGGCACGGTCGCGAAGTGTCGCGAGATCCGGAATCAACCCGATATACCAGAAGATCACCGAAATCAGAAAGTAGGTCGAAACCGCAAAGACATCCCAGAGGAGTGGACTCTTAAAGTTTTGCCAGATCGCGTTGGCATTCGGCACCGGAGCAAGGAACCAAACCATCCAGAAGCGACCAACGTGAAAACCGGGATAAATACCGGCGCACATCACAGCAATGAGCGTCATCGCCTCTGCGGCTCGGTTCACCGAAGTTCGCCACTTTTGTCGCGTCAGGAAAAGAATCGCAGAAATCAGAGTCCCAGCGTGACCGATACCAATCCAGAAGACGAAGTTCACAATCGCCCATCCCCAGGCAACCGGCTGGTTGTTCCCCCAGACACCGACTCCGGTCGAAACCAGATAAACGAGCGTCCCCATAAGGAGACCAAACAACATTGCCGCAGGAACAAAAAGCACCCACCAAATAAAAGGCTGCCGATTTTCAACGATCCCACAGATGCGATCCGTGATCCAGCTCATGGGGCGGTCATTGAGCACGAGCGGTTCACGCGCCACTCCCTCCGCCTCGGATGGGTGCACTTTTTTGTCAGCTGTAGAAGTTCCTGCCATTACCAGTAAAAATCAGATTAATGCATCTTCGAAGTGACCGTTCCCACCTTCTCCGCACCCGGCATTTTCGGGTTGGGATTTTTGATCCGCGCGAGAAAGCTCGTTCGTGGAATCGTGCCGACATACTTCAAAAGATCGTAGTTGCGAGGGTTTTTCTTCGTCGCGTTCACTTTATCACCTTCAGCCTTAAGATTACCAAAAGTGATTGCTCCGGCACCGCAGGCGTCCTGACAGGCCACGGTGAATGAATTTGCCTTCACTTGGATATCCTTCGAGTCGCGAGCCGCTGCTTTCGCCGCGATTTTCGCCACACTGATCCGCTGGACGCAATAAGTGCATTTCTCAATGACACCGCGCATCCGGACAGTCACATTAGGATTCTTCTGGAGACGCTGGGTTGTTGTTGCGTTCCCCGAAGCCGGAGCGAGTGGACCGTGATAAAGCTTATCAAGCGGGCGCTTGTTGTAATCAAAGTAATTGAACCGTCGCGCCTTGTAGGGGCAATTGTTCGCGCAATAGCGGGTGCCGATGCAACGATTATAAGTCATCGCATTTAATCCGTCGCTCGTGTGCACCGTCGCATTGACAGGGCAAACCGTTTCGCAGGGAGCATTTTCACACTGCACGCAGGCAACCGGCTGCGAAATCATCTCGATGTGATCATCATCGACAGTGCGCTTCCCGGGCTCGTCCTTCGTATTCTCAGCCCCGGTCAGATAATCAATCGGACCCCCGCGCTCAGCGACGATTTCACTGTCCTTCGGACTCGTGAAGTAGCGATCCATACGAATCCAGTGCATTTCGCGCCCCGCCATGACCTGATGCTTACCCACGATCGGGATATTATTCTCAGACTGGCAGGCAATGACACAGGCATTACAACCGATGCAGGTATTCAGATCGATCGTCATCGCCCACTGGTGATGCGGATCGACGCGGAAATTATGCCCGTCAAGAACCGGAATCAGACTTTCGTCAGGGTTCTCCCCCGCCATGTAGTCCGGCCCTTTGTAGAGCGAAATATTTTCAGGGATATGATGGTCCATTCCCTGATGACCCGCGAAGTGCTCATCCTCTTCGTACATCTCCACGGTTCCCTCACGGGCGATGGCGCGACCCTCCATGCTGTAATGCTCAGCAGTCAGCGCGAGGTCATATTTTGATCCAAGCTTCCTCATCAGTGCGCCAGTCACCACGTAAGGCTGGGCCGAAGTCATGAGAGGATAGACATTGAATCCGGCACCTTCTGAGACAGCCCCTTTGCCGAGATCCCCATAGTAACCCAGCGCAAGACTGATCGAAAATTCCGCGTGTCCCGGACTGCGAAGTGCGGGAGCGGTGACCTTGCGATCGCCTACGGAAAGCTCAATGAGATCGCCGTCCTCGAGGCCAAACTCCGCAGCAGTAGCAGTGCTCATGAGCGCGGCATTATCCCAAGTCAGCTTCGTGATCGGATCAGGAGCTTCCTGCATCCAGCCATTGTTGGCAAAACGCCCGTCGTAAGTGGCGCTTCCCACCGTCAGCGAGACCTCAAGCCCTTCCGCATGCGGAAGATCGGAAACACGAGCCTTATCAGCCTTGATCGCCACCACACCAGAGAAGGGTTTCGTCGGCAAATTTACCCCGGCCAGAAAACCATCCCGCAAGACAACAGACCAATCCTTTCCTCCAGCGGCAGCGAAACTCTTCTTCACCTCGCCCAAAACAGATTCCGAAGTTACTTCAGAAGAAAGCAGCGAAAGGAGAATCTGAATCTCCGAAATACCGCCCCAGAGAGGCTCGATCATCGGCTGCTGGACCGAATAGACGCCCGAAGAACTGTTGTAGTCACCCCAGGATTCAAGGTAATGAGCGCCCGGAATGTGCCAGTTTGCCAGCTTCGCGGTTTCATTGATGCGGTAGCCAAGATGGACGATTTCCTCAACCCCGGAAAGAAGACTTGCAAGGCCGAGATCCGAAGGAGCATCGAAAGCCACATCCCCCTCATTCAGAACGAAAAGCCGCTTCACAGCTCCTTCTTTCACATCGCGGGCAAGAGATTTGATATCTGCAAACTTCGGCAACTTGTGGTCAACGATCGTGATGAGAGGACCGTAGGCAGCTAGAGCCTGATTGATCGCAGCAACGAGGAGGTGCACCTCTTTTGCCTGGCGCCCTCCGGCGAGCACAATTGAAGCACCCTTAGCTGCCGCAAGATCCGCCGCACACTCTTTGATCCACTTCAAATTGTAGACGTCAGGAACCACCGCAGAAGAAAGCGATCCAGCCAGAGCCGTCAGCGCTGCATCACCGGCGAGAACTCCGACCTCCTTCGCGACGAGGACAGCAACAGGAAGCACCTGAGAAGCCGGAAGGCGGTAACGATGATCTGCCTGACCGCCCGTGACCGTGAAAGCCGACTCGGCCGAATAGAGGCGGCTCATTTCGCCGTCAGGATCACGAGTCGCCGAAAATTCAGCAAGTGAGTCCTGACCCACCGGATCATTGCCGAGAAAATCGCAATCCAGGGACAGGATCCGCTTTGCCTTGGTGAGATCCACGACCGGAAGAACCCCGGCACCATAGATCTCCTCAGACGCAGCAAGCTTGCCCGCAGGCATGAGCGCCTCATAAGAATAGACCTTAGATCCCGCATACTTCTTCGCCACCTCGGAGAGGAGGCGATTCCGCGTTGGGGACGTCGAAGGCGAGACGAGAAAGGCCACCCCTTCTCCGGAACCGGCCTCACGGAAAGGCGCGAGGAAGGAATCTTCAAAATCCTGTGAGACCGTGGCTGAACCCTTTCTCAGGAATCCTTTCGAGCGATCCTGATCGTACATCTCAAGGATCGAAGCCTGAGTGAAGGCCGTCGATCCGCCGGTGACATGGGGATGAAGGCGGTTCCCATCAACCTTCGTCGGCCGGCCTTCATAAGTCGTGACAACCAGAGGCTCACAACCAAGACCGCCCAGCGCGGGCTTTGCGGTGGAATAATACAAGGCCTTCCCCGGCACAACCCATTCGACGTGCTCATTGTAGGGCACAAGGTGCTTGAGCGGCCGCTTGCACGCCACTCCGAATCCTGCGAGGGCCGTTGAAGCACCCATCAACTTCACGAACTGACGACGCGAAGTCTCATCAGCCTCCATTTCAGCTGCACCCTGAGGAAACTCACGCTCAAGCCAGCCATTAAATTCCGGAGAATCTTCTAATTCACCAAGACTCCGCCAATGAACACGGGATGTTTCCGGCTCGGAAGGATGTTTCCACTTACGCTTCATTAATCAGATAAATTCCAAAAGTTCCCCATCTCCCACTCTAGCGGTGGCACGCGGCGCAATCCTGTGGAGGATGCACATCCCACGCCATTTGGAGGTGTGCCCCGATGAGCTCCTGCCCCCACTCCTTGCCTTCGTCGCCTTTTTTCAAGTCCTCCGCGCTCTCTCCGGTCTTACCGGCGACATAGGCATAAAATTCCTCCGGATCGAGGTCGTCCGGAGTCCAGTCCAAATTGGTGATCTGATCGAGAGGGCGCAGTGCACTCTCAGGATTCCGATGACAGTCAAGACACCAGCTCATGCTCAAAGACTCAGCGTGGTAGACGACCGGCATCTCATTGACCTTCCCGTGACACTCAACGCAACTCACCCCGCGATTCACGTGCACTGAGTGATTGAAATACGCGTAGTCGGGAACCTTGTGAATCTGGACCCACTCGATCGCTTCGCCGGTGTATCCTTCGTAATTCTCATCCATCGCCGCGCGGAGAGGCTCCAGCTTTGGCGAATCCGATTTCACTTTTCCCGGACCATGACAGTTCCAGCAGACTTGAGCGGTCGGAACGTTCGAATGAGGGGAATTCTCAACGAAGGAGTGACAATAACGGCAGTCCATCCCCAACTGTCCGGCATGGAGGCTATGGTCGAAAGGAATTGGCTGCTGCGGCATGTAACCGACTCGCGTGTATTTCGGAGTCCATGAATACCAAGCGACAGCGACGACACATGTTCCCAGTGCGCCGACGCACAGAAGAACCTTGATTGCGAGGAGATTACTCCAGCGTGGAAAAATGTTGCCCATCGTATAGAAAAACGGCCGTTAGGTCGCGGAAGACGCCCCATTTAATCGCTTGTGAAAAATTTCACAAGCGATTTTTGGGAGAAAATCCCGATGAATTACCCAATTTTCCGGAAGGCGAAAAATGAAACATGTTTCATGCTGCCGCCGTCCTGACAGTGCGACATCAAAATCAGCAAAAACAGTTCCTAATTCGGTCTGAATTCAGAAATCTGACCGTTGTAGGGGTTAACCTGCAAACAGAGGAAATTAGGCGGCTTGTTATCCTGGAGCGCACCCTCGCCCTGAACGAGCGTGATGTACCAGGTGTCGCCTTCAGACGTGCGAAACGGAAGGTCTGTCGAGCCATCTGGCCTGAACCTGAAAGCCATGTACGCTGTATCTACCTCACTCCCGCCAAATCCGACCGGAGCGGGATAGCGCCCCCTATGCGGGGCAACAAATCCAAACTTTCGATCATTCCCCTGGGCCGTCGAATCCTCCAACAAGGTGCTCAAATTCTCGTGGATTGCGACCGGCGCCCGAATCCGGAAAAATCCACTAACTGGCTCCATCTCCCCGTCACGGTTGTATTGGAATAGCTGATAAGCCCTATAAAGAGAGAGATTACTAGCGTTTGAAGTGTCGTCCGTGTAGAAAAACCGGATTTCAACGTCAGCGCTCTTAGAAACAGCAGTTTGCTGGGCCAATGTTAATTGGTTTCTGAGTAGGGTCCCCTCTCCGCTCAAAGAAGTAGAGGAAATTAGGCTGAAGAGATTCGGTGCTGCAAAGGCCATTAGAAGCCCCACGAGCCCCAAAACCACCATCATTTCAATAAGGGAAAAACCCCCAGGCCGATCTGAATTGGATGAATTCATCATAATCAAAAATCTCTTATCGTCGAATTAAGTGCTCCACTTCGAGCTGCGCAACATCACAACTGTGCTGAAGACCTTGTAATTGATGTTTGAATCACCAAAGGCCTCGCTGATCTCTTTCAGATCGGCATCAAAGTTTTCCGTACGCTGGAAATAGCTTGATAAGTCCAGCTCCGGAGGCAGTGAGGCACCACTGTCGAATCTCGCAGCAGTTTCTTCGTCAATGGCAATTACAGTTAGTCGAATCAACGGAGGAACTTGCTGACTAAACGCCTCGAAATCCTCACTGGGATCATTCGAATCGTAACTATAACCCGGAGCAATTAGAGAATAAGTCTCTCCACGGGAGTCACCAGCATTCGACAGGGTGTCACGAGGTGAGATAATGAGCGTCAAAATATTCTCAGCAAGTGGGTTGAGGTGGTCCGTAAAGTTACCATCTCCAACTCCCAGGCCCTGCCTGAACCATTGATCAAAAATTTGTGGGCTGCTCGTCGCGCGCTCATCCATGCCGTCCTGGAAGACTTGATTACTCTCAGCCGGCGGTCTGAACTCCATCATTCTGAACCGATTTCTCCTCGTTGTCTTCTCCCTCGCAAAACTAGGAATAAAATCCGAGTCATCTCCGAAGGAGACAAAATAGCCCCGGCCATTAAACAGATTATTCAGGTTCCGATAATTCGTAGAAAAACCGAGTGGCGCTTGAAAAAAGACGGCATGCCCCAAAGGTCGCTGAGTTGGGCCGCCCGGAAGGCTGGCCCCGTCAACGGTGATAAAGTGGAGCTCCGAGGTTCGAAAGTATCCATCGTACAAGCCATCCTTATCTTCATCCTTCAAATCCCAGTAGGTATTGAGAGTCGCTTGACCAATATTCTTCGCCATGAGGTCAAAGGCAACTCTCGCTTCGCGAAACTGGCTGATTCGGCTTTCTGAAAACCTCCAGCTCCGCTGCACCTGATCCAGAAGGACCGTCATCATGAGCATCAATACCGAAAGAATACCCATGGCGACCAACAGTTCGATCAGTGAGAAACCACGCCTGTTTACCTTTGTTTGATTTTGGGTCAATATCTTCATGGTCTATAATCCCTTCCTGTCTTTACAACCGCGGTTTGATACGTCGAAATTTCCTCAAAGTTTAGAGTATCATCGAAATCAAAAGTTCCGGCCCTGCCCCCAACCGCGGCGATTTCAATTATCACCGTTCTTATGTAAGGATTACCGATTTTAGTGTTACTCAAATCCCTCCCCCCATCGAAAGACATTCCTTTGTATTCTGCTCCACCAAGCCTGTCAGGAGCCGCTCGATTTAAATTATCAGAACCGTTGGCGCTGAGCACACTAACCCGAGCCGTGTAAACGTGCTCAAAGCTTCCTTTACCCGTAGACTCGCCTTTGCCACCGTTAACGCTGTCACCGATCTCCTCTCCCTGTGAATCATAATAAATTTCCAGACTTCTGAATCCGTCGAGCAAAGAACGACCTTGCTCGTCCTCAAAGGGTGTCAGTTGAATCTCATTCAATACCTGTTGCTGGATGCGGGCTTCGATTGCCTGGTCCGTCGCTTCCACCATGGAGTTCATCCCCTGAGGAATCATCCCCAAGAGAGTGACAATGGCAACTGCTGCTATCGCCATAGCAATAGTAACCTCAACCAGGCTGAAGGCATCTTCCGCTTCTCTTCTAAGTTTCATTATCATAAAATCTTCAGTCAAGGTTATCTAATCAGGGCGCGAACCGCTTTGGATTGATCACCCGATAGGTGTAGAATTCGTCCAGCCCTCGATTTCGATCGTTCGGGAAATCCGGGATCGCTTCAAGATTCGGATCAACGTAACGCTCTACAATTGATGATCCCCGGTACTCCGCTTGTACACTGTCGAACAAAGGCCTCCACATGTCGTAGGCTCCGTCATCCCGTCGCGACTGCTTCAAGACCTGGGCCCGATAGTGAACCTTAAAGGTATTCGACTTGGTCGTGATACGGTTGTGAATGTTTGTGTAGGGTTTTTCCCTCGAGTTATCACCCACCAACGCATGATCCTGCCAGTAAGATCCATCATCCATCTGATCTTCACTGGGAACATAAGTCCCAATCCCCCCGACACCCGGATAACCTAACCTCACGGATATCTCTTGTGGGATTAAGTGAATCTCTGTGATCTCAGTCGCTGATTTGAACATGCTTCTTCCGAGATTAAAGCGATCTTGAAACTGCTGAAGAGTATCATCCTCGAGAATCGCGGTTCGAAGGCGTTTACCCTGCAATTCCCCGCCCGTTGGCCGATCTCTCCAGTGATAACCTCTCCCGCGACCGTGATTATGCTTGTAGTCGCGATGCCATTGATTCGGGATACATACCATGAACTCTGATCGAAAGACTCCTCTAATTGCCGTGTCACGATTGACATGAAGGTAAGGCATAATTTCCGTGTTAATATTCACCTTTCCACCTGTCGAGAGCGGCTCACTAATCGCGTAAGGCTCTACAATCGGCATCCAGAACAGATCCATAATCATGTGGTCAGGAGGGTCCACTGCACTTGGATTAACATCGCGACCTGCGCCCGGATGCGGCAGTTGACCGGGCTGGGAACCAGTCGACTGTGAAGGCCTGAACAGAATCGTCCGCCACGGCTGAGGAGGATTTTCCATCAGCCCCGTAGGCAGCGAGCCAAACATTCCCGGTCCGGAGACAAGTCGATTCGGAGAAAAATAAGCAGGCCCGCCACTCTCATGCTTCCACTCCCGACTGAAATACGGAAACTCTCCATAGTCACGCCGCTCCTCCCAGGATTCTGTTTGCTCCCGTTGAAACTTGGTCTTGAGTGAATTGGTGTTTCCTTCATCCGGCTTGTTAATGTAGGGCCCGTCGATCATTAGCCCGGCACCGTTATCAAAGTCTCCATAGAGCTGAACCTCTTCTGATTTTAGAACACCAAACGGTAAAGGCATTCGATTCCCGTTATAGGGACCACCCGGTCCGGGCAGATCCGGAATAATTAAGTAATCCCTCTCAATCTTGGCACCCGAGTAATCATCGCCAACCGCATTAGTGACAGAATGTGCCATCGTCGATGGATTTGATTCTCCATAGTAATTACGATGAGGCTTGAATCCCTCTCCCTCCGGAATAGACAACTTACCCGCTATGAGCCTTGCGTCGCCATGCTCAATCTCGACCGACTGAATGATATCTGTAATTGAGAAAGGACTGGGGCGCGCGTGAACACTGATCTGACCAAACCTGCCGACAGCATAGGGGGAGTCACCGGAATCTCCTATCGAAATCCTCGACTGATTCGTCACGCGCGGATTTCCAGGGTCAAGACCAAGGTTATTCCTCTCAAGAAACGAAAATGAATCCTTCGCCAGTGTGTTAAATTCGTTATAACGACCTCCATTATCCCGGATGAAATCGACGCGATAAGCAGGATCGAACATCAGAGGACGGCGTTCCGCGCCCGCTCCATTTTGAAAATTGAAATCCGGCACATCGACTTCAATCTCCTGCACAAGCTCGCCGCCATCGACCCCGAGTGAATTAGCACCGCCTTTCGGAGCTGATTCTTCCGATTTTTCACCACCGTGGTAGAATCTAAAGGTGAGCCTTCCCCCCGAGAAGTCCACGAGCCCCGGTGAAAATCCGGTGCCCTGATTGTCTCCCGCTGCAGAAACGGCACCCAAAATCTTGAATGGAGGAGTAATGAGATCGTAGCGATAGGATTGAGCTATCTCGTCAGCATCCCCCGCATCGTCGATGTTACGCAAT
>Ga0222653_1000151_pt1 | contig 44325 bp, 26 predicted proteins | sample AntAcemetagen419_FD_179856 | JGI IMG/M metagenome (GOLD analysis project Ga0222653, IMG submission 179856) | Saline water microbial communities from Ace Lake, Antarctica - #419 | ecosystem: Environmental > Aquatic > Non-marine Saline and Alkaline > Saline | place: Antarctica: Ace Lake...
ATGTCCCCCAGGTTTACCCTTGCTAAGCCAATAGAGATGATTATTTAAAGGATAACGTTGTATACCATGGATACTAATGGACGTGAAACCAGATGCCTCAAGTAATTTTCTAAGACTTTTCTTTGTGTGAAGAATAAGATGTTCGCTCCAAAAAGTATGTTTCTTGAATGCAGCAGAATTTGCTTCCGCAATGAGAAAGTCTCTCGCATGCGGCACTTCAACGACGATCTGCCCGCCCTTAACCAGTTTAGAATGCAGACCTTTCAAAATCCGAATAGAATTTGGCAGGTGCTCCAAGACATGAAATAAGCTTATTACATCTAGTTCTCTTACGCCATCGAGACCTGAAATATCATCATAAACATCATATCCCAAGTTGATCAATGTGTTTTTGATATCCATTTGGGGTTCGATCGCTGCGCATGTCTTAGCTTCATCTTTTAGCATATCCAAAATCCCTCCCAGTCCTGTTCCAAAGTCCAACCAGTGCTTCCCTGCCACTAAAGGTTTCAGTAATGCGGCACGCCTCTTGTCATCCAGAAAGGTCTTCCTCAGAGCTTGCTCTCTGGAGGCTGCGCTCCAATACTCTAGACCATCTTTATTGGTGTAGTAATCTATAGCGACATGCCTTGAATCTTTGAGGAAAATCACTTCAGATTCTTTGCAACGGTAGATGCTCAAAGATGGGTTATCTCTTGTGCCGTTGTGAAATACTTCAATCTTCGAAGGATGAATGGCCCCGAGTTCAAGTAATAATCTATAAATGTCATCTTCCAATGTTAGCATCCTACTTTTTAATAAAGCGTTTAACTGTCTGACAGATATATGCTACTGTTTCTTCATCCATGAAAGTGTGAGTAGGTAAGCTTATTCCGTTATTTGATATGAAATTTGAATTAGGGTAGCGCTTACCAATCCCGTACTTCTCATAAGGCGGCATAACATGAAGTGGATAAAAAATTGGTCGAGCCTCAATTCCATTTGCCGTGAAGTAGCGAAGTGCCTCGTCTCGTTTTTCCATTCCGCCTGAAAGCACAATGGTAAATAACCAAAATGTATTTTTACTACCTGAAAGTTCTACAGGAAGCTGAATTTGCTCCAATTCAGCTAACGCTTCTGTGTATTGCTTGGCCAGAGCTATTTTTTTGGATATGAACATGTCGAGTCGCTCAAGTTGTGCCAATCCTATGGCTGCTTGTAGATTAGTCATGCGATAGTTAAATCCTACCTCATCGTGCCAATACCGCTTTTTTGGATTCATTCCATGGTCCCTAAGCCTTCGGGCTCGTTCATAATCCTTCTCATCTCGAAAAAGAACCATACCACCTTCCCCAGTTGTGATGGTCTTGTTGCCAAAAAAACTGAAGGTACTCGCTCGGCCAAAAGTCCCAACCGTTTGATCATTGTACTTGCTTCCTAAGGCCTCTGCACAATCCTCAATCAAGTGGATTCCATTCTTTTCTGAAATATCCAAAAGTTTACTCATCTCGCAAGGAAGTCCATAAAGATGAACAGGTAAGATTGCTTTGGTATTGTTCGTAATTGCTTTTTCAACCTCTTCGGGCACCATGTTCCATGACTCACGATCTACATCCACAATTACAGGAGTAGCACCTGTGTACAAAACAGCGTTTATGGTAGCCGCAAAAGTTAAATCGGGAACAATGACTTCATCTCCTTTACCTACGCCAATTGTTTCGAGCGCCAAATGCAAGGCTACGGTCCCATTGCTAACTGCAAGAGGATAGTAACCATTATGCAATTCTCCGAAACGCTGCTCAAACTCTTTTACATATTTGCCCTGCGATGATATCCAATTTGATTTAATACAATCCGTAACGTAGGCCAACTCGTTACCCTCCAGATTTGGAGAAGCAAGCGGAATCCTTCTGAGTTTCCCAAATGTGGCATAATCTTCAAGTCTCCCATCGTCTGATGTCAAGGGAATAACTCGAATCTTCTGAGATAGCTTCGCTAAAATATCACTATCAGACGAATGGATTGAAAGCGATACAAAGGCCTTCTGCATAATAAAACCAACGCTAGAATCTAGAGTTTTCCCGTCCAACAATGCCCTTCGCACATCTCCATCTGTGATGGTTCCAACCAGTTTTTCCTCATTGGAGACAACAAATGCTACACCCAATGCACCTTTATCGATTTTCACCAAAGCAGATTTAATCGAATCATCCTCAGCAAGTCTTAAATCTGAAATTTCAGGAGTCATAGGCTAATAATTGTACTTGTCCGAGGGCTTCATTCACAGTTAAATCTTTCACTTCAACAACATGAGGTATTGTAACAAAATTCGACATATGTGGCAGGAACCAATAGTCTTTAGAAAGCTTATCATTTGTATCTCTTTTACCATTATTATCATTGTGATGAACAGCACGTATATATGGCATCAAATTAAAGGTCTCATCTTCTAAACTTAGATTCAAAGTTTCGGCACTCACTTTTAAATGTCCCGTATCCAGCAATAGACCGAAGTGATCAGGGCAATTTATACTCTCAATTACCTCTATGATTTCTGCTGAATCAGCGCAGAGCAAGGGATTTTCTCCCTGATGCAAATTGAACCTTGCTAAGACATTGTTCTCAATGTAGAACGGCACTCCAATTTCCTGGGCATAGTCAGTAATTTCGCGAAGTGAATCATAGAAGTAATTCATATTGACACTGCGATCAAAAGAATCTTTAATCACAATTTTTTCTCCCAGTTCTTTTGGATCTGGATCAACACAAAATCCAGCATGCGCAGCAAAGAAAGGACCGTTTGTTTTTTTTGTAAGCTCCAAATTACGCAAACAGTGGTTGACAGATTTCCGTCTGATTTTCTCATTGGCACTTGCCAAATTCAAAACATAGGGTTCTTTGGGAGGGGGAAAGTAGTTGTGAGCTATTTTGGAAACTGGAGCGTCTAGGAATAAGTCAATCAGATCAGGTCGGTAAGGCACACCTGAACTGAACTCTAACGAAATACCATTTTCTTTTGCTTTTTGAATAATCGTTTCCAGTGAATCACCTCTGAATGCTAGTGTGCTGACATATATCCTCATATTCACTTCTCAACAGATCTTCTTAGCAATGACACATTTTTGTTGAGTTTAGCCTCTAACTCAAAACCATACTTCCTGTACATCTCTAAAGCTACGAAATTCGTGTTATCTACCGTAAGATGGGTTTCTTTCAAGTTCAATTCTTGAGCTTTTTTAAATAAATGCTTCAAGAGTTTTTTCCCGCGCCCCTTTCCTGTGGCATTTGCAACTAAAGCCATTCCTAGCCAATTTTTACCGCCTTCCTCTTCCAGGTGGCCATAGCCAATAATCTGACCCTTCTCTTCCATTATGCACGTATAGTAGTGATTCTTAATTACTGCTACGTCTCTGGTTTTGAAATACCTGAAAGTTTCAACTGATTGGCCCGCCAATTCCAAAAAGCTTAAAACGTTTTTTTCGTCCGCATTTTTATAAACGATCTCTAATTCAGGCTCTACCATTGAATGGAGCTATAATCAATTCTGTCGTCTCGCTTGTGGCCACGTGTCGTTTTCTTGCCAATTACATCTGGCATCATATTGATAGGCAACCCTTCCATTGGACGTTTAAAGCCAATGTGAGAAGGTCGTATCTCAGTATTTTCCTGAATATCTATTGCAAAAACAAGCCCTCTCTTCATACCGTAAGTGTTTTTGACTTCAGCTTGTGATGGAATTTTATCTCCTGTTCCAAGCGAAAATTCAATTTGACGGATCCCATCTACTAGATTCTTGAACTCATGAGGCTCCAAAGATGAACTATGGTCAGGGCCTTTCATATTGTTATCTAGTGTCAAATGCTTCTCAATCACTTTGGCACCGAGTGCGGCTGAGGCAAAGGCCGCATAGTTATTCGCGACGTGATCAGAATATCCAACGTCTACCTTACATGCCTCTTTGATCGTATTCATTGCCAACACATTTGCATCCTCTATGTCCGTTGGATAGTTGGTAGTGCATTGTAGGACCACCAGATCAGGAACGGAATACTGTCTGCACAACTTCACGGCTGCAAATACTTCGGCTAAATCAGCCATCCCTGTGGAAAGAATCATTGGTTTTCCTTTCCTAGCAACATATTCCAAAAAAGGTAATTCTGTAAGTTGTCCAGAAGCTATTTTAAACCCTTCCACCCCTATACTCTCTAAAAAATCGACATCACCGAAACTATATGGAGTAGACAGGAAATCAATTTCTTTAGTCCTGCAATAATCCAATAGACCCGCAAACTCTTCATCGTCTAACTCAAGAGACTTAAGCATTTCATATTGAGACTCTTTTTTGTCAGTCACTCTCATCTGGTAATCTGCCTTTGGGGCGGTCTTCGTAACAATCTCACTTGCTTTGAAGTTTTGAAATTTCACAGCATTTGCTCCAGCCTCTTTAGCTTTATCAATGAGCGCGATGGCTAGGTTAAAGTCTCCGTTATGATTGACACCTGCTTCCGCAATAATTTTCACCTTACTTTCACCAGAATTAGCTAACATTAGTAGTCGTTAAAGTTTTCTCGGCTAAATTAATCATCACAATCAGATTTTTATCAATCAACGTTTGAAAGTCGAATAATGTAACTTAATCAATTCAAAATGTGAGAATCGAAATTAGAATCGATTCGATATACCTGTTGAGGTAACCACAAATGCGCATTCTAGTATTAACCACAAAGAAGAATTTACTGTCATATGTTTAGGATTATTTCGATAATATGCCTCCTGAGTTTGCTCTTAGTCTTCAGTTCTAAAGGACAGCTTCCCGAAAGCACTACACTTTGGCTCGAGGCGAGCAGTCTAGGCTCTAGTGATCTTGATGAAATCCCCAGTTGGAGCACTACTATAGGAAACTTTGATTTTCAAGGAACTGGATCTGAACTGCCAAATTACACTGCATCAACCGAAAACGATTTTGCTTCGGTGAACTTTAATAGCAATGGTCACTTTGTCTACCAAGGGTCTACGGATCTAATTGGAGGGAATAGTGCCATTATACTATTTTTTAAACCATCAACACAGAACTACACGATTTTAGCAAAAGGAAGAGCACAGTCTACTGATTCGCAGAATTCAGATGTCAGCTTCTTTCCTTTCAGTGATATCTTTAGAATCAGATGGGATGAAGATGGGGAAACAAGGAGCCTTGATCCCCCCAACTTTCCAATTGATTCCGTGCTTTTCATGCGCCTAGTATTGGATCGATCAAATTCTGAAGCGAGGCTTTATGTTAATGAAACATTGCTTGCTACAACCGACTGCAGCCCAACGTACAACCTTGGCGAATCAACCCGATCACTCTTTGTCGGTTCTTATCAGTTAGCCCCTCAGTTCACATACAATGGTGTGTTATACGACTTTGGTGTTATTAAGGGGGAATTTGATTCTATTGCCCGCCAAGAGTTGCTGCTATACATGGGCTTTAAATACACCGACCAGATAAACCTTGGTGATGACATCGTCCTTCAACCTGATCAAAGCTGTGCCATAGAAATAGCTTCAGTGCAAGAATATGAGTCTTTCATATGGAGCACAGGAGAAACTTCTTCCTCAATAATTATAAATGCTCCTGGGAAATATTCCGTCTTAGCAACCGATGAATTTGGATTTCTGACAACAGATACGATAGATGTAGGTTTTGGTGAACAACATATAGATGAACAATACACCTTGTGCTCTTACGATTCTCTGTTATGGGATTTGGAGCTGCAGAGCGGTTATACCTATACATGGTCAGATGGATTAGAAACGACAGAGTCCTTTCGGTATTTATCCCCTGGATCAAGCTATTCCGTTGAGGTTTCCAATGGTTTTTGCTCTACCACTACTCCTACTGTAACTATTGAGAGTGATACCTACTCAGAGACCGTCGAATTGACAGAGTCATCAAATTTCTGCCTTGGCAACGACCTTTTTCTTACTTCAGGACTTGAGGAAGCGGAGACTTATCTATGGTCAACCAATGAAGAAACGCCGATTATCCAGCCACAGATAAGCGGGGAGTACTGGGTAGAAACTACCAATGCCAATGGATGTATCGGGCGCGATACCATAGATGTAGATATCGTGGGAGTAACACCAGATGTGAACTGGTCTGTTCCTTCTTTAATTTGCCCGCTTTCAGAAGTCGCTTTTGAAGATAATACTCTTCCAATAGCTGGTGATGAATTGATTGAATGGAGTTGGAATTTTGGAGATGGAAGTTTTGCGGATATCCAAAATCCAGGACATACATACGACACAGCGGGAGGTTTCACTGTTTTGCTGTCCGTCACCGCCGCATCTGGCTGCAGCAACACTTTAGCCAATACTGTCGAAGTGTTGAACTCACCACAACCTGAATTTTCATCTGATCAAGGGTGTGTAGGATTTGCCGTGAATTTTCAGAATGAAACAACTATTCCAACGGGAGAATCAATCTCATCTTTCTTATGGACCTTCGAATCCGAATTTAGCTCTGAAATTGAAAATCCATCATATACTTTCGATTCGAGCGGGCAAAATACTGCGATGCTCGATGTGACATTTATCAATGGATGTTCAGCATCAAACATACAGGAGATTAATATTCCGGCTTCACTTCCAGCGCCTGCATCGATTAACTTGGTTTACCCCAATTCTGACCAAGTATTATTTGACGATGATGTTACTTTTCGCTGGAATCTGACTGAGAATTTCTATGGCTTCGAACTTGAGCTATTGAATCTATCAGAGGGAGTAAGTCAGTCTTTTCTTGTCGAAGAAGCAATTGACTCGCTGCAACTTACCCTCGATTCCTTTGGGAATTATAGTTGGAGGGTGAACGTATTTAATGCGTGTCGAGATACTACTGCCAGCACATTAGAAAATTTCACTTATGCAAGCCTTGAAAATTTAAATATAAATTTGAATTCTTGGTTTTCTGCTGATAATGCAGGGAATAACATTGATTCAGAAGGTGTCTCATCATTGGATAATTTAGCAACAAATGGAATAAGCATTAGTCAAGGCGAACCATTGAGCAGACCTGTAATTCTGCCAAATGAATTAAACGGCAAACCCGTTGTTAGTTTCGACGGTATTGACGACTTTTTAAGATCGGAATCCGCAAACTCTCCACTAGCAGAAATTTCGTTGTTTATGGTTTGGAAAACACGGAGTGGAGCTATACAAAATGTCATTGATGGAATTCCCGGAAGCGGACGAAAAAGAGTTTACTACACAACGAGCGGCGGCAACTCACTGGCTTTCAATGCTGGTCAAGTAGTGCAATATCAAAAGGAGGCTCCTTTTGATTACCTCATTTCGACTTGCATATATGACGGAGAAAATTCTTCTGCTTTTGATAATGGAGTTTTACAGGTCTCTGGCTCCATTGGCCTCAGCCCTTTTGGCGGAATTACCATGGGCGCAAGTATTAGTACTACCTTTTATTTCGACGGAGCCATTGCTGAGTTAATAATAGCTGAAGGAGCCCTTAACACGCAAGACCGAGTAAGTATAGAAAATTATCTGCGCGCCAAGTATTTTCCCAACCTCCTTCTACCACCCTTTGATTTAGGTGCTGACATTTTTGTGGATTACGGCTTTTGCCCTGTTACCATAGACGCAGGTCCCGGATACGAATCTTATCTATGGAGCACAGGCGAAACATCTCAATCCATTGTGGTTTTAAAATCAGGAGTCTATTCCGTTACCGTTACAGATCAATACGGCTATGCATCAACAGATAGAATTGAAGTCCACTATCCAGTTGAAGTAATCGATGATTTTGCCATTTGTTCTAATGCAGATTCTCTTTGGGTTACAACCCTTGAACTTTATGATGTCACTTGGCAAGACGGAACCACGACTAGCAATTACTTAATTACTGACTCCGGAGAATACTCCTTTTCGGTGGTTGATACTCTGCTATGTGTCTTCAACTCTGAAACCTTGATTGTCTCTTTGGATGAATTCCCCGATGAGACAGAACTTACTGACATCCCCACCTTCTGCCTCGGCAACGACCTCTTCCTTTCCTCTGGTTTCGCGGAAGCGGAGACCTACCTCTGGTCCACCGACGAAGTTTCTCCTTTTATCCAGCCGCAGGAAAGCGGGGAATACTGGGTAGAAGCGACCAATGCCAATGGCTGTGTAGGGCGCGATACGGTGGAAGTGACTATTGCGGGGATAGCGCCCGATACGGAGTTTGACTTTAATCCGCCGTGCGCGGAGAACGATGTGTTGTTTAATGACCTCACCATCCCAGAAGGTGGAACGGTGACCGAATGGGATTGGGTTTTTGAGAACAACGGTGCGGGAACGTCTACGGCTGAGAATCCTGCCATCTTCTACCCTTTCGTGGGTACGTATCCCGTGGCGCTTACCGTAACGCTGGACAATGGCTGCACGGGAACGAAGCGCGATACCGTATTTGTGAATCCCCTGCCGCTGGTCAATTTCTCTGCTCCGCTGATTTGTGCGGGCAATGAAGTGTTCTTCGAGAGTTTCACGGGAGTGCCGGGCGGTGGAACCATCGCTCAGTGGGATTGGTCGTTTGGCAATGGAACGGTTGACATGGGAGCAATAGGATCTACCTCTTTTGAAGTACTCGGTTTCAATACCGTGACACATATTGTAACCACCGGGGATGCCTGCACCGATAGCCTCACGCGCACCGTGGAGATACTAGGCAGCCCCGTGGTCGCTTTTGACGTGACGGATGTCTGCCTCGGTGAAACGGTGGTCTTTGAAGAAAATGTAGACGTCTCCATTTCGGGACCCGTATTTTACAATTGGCAATTCGGAGATGGCTTCTTCTCCAATTTCCCCAATACCTCACACGAATACGCCCAAGCGGGTGTGTACGAAGTGACGCTTACCGCGACGGGAAACAACGTTGGGGTGAATGGTTGTGTGGATCAAGAGACGAGGGAGATTCGTGTTTACGAACCTCCTTTGGCAAATAGTACAACCACCGATGCATGCATTGGAGCCGCCGTAAATTTGGTGGATATTTCTCTGTGGAGGGTAATTGAAGGAACAACGGATCCCGTGATCAGTCGCCAGTGGAACATCCTGGACGGCCCCACGGGTAGCCAGGAGGGTTTTATCGGAATGGACTCTGTGCAGACTTTTATACCCGCAGCGGCAGGGACATTCGACGTAGGTCTAGAACTAGCAACGGCGGCAGGATGCCAGGCGTCAAGCACGGGGAGTTTCTTGGTGCAAGCCATCCCGTCAGCAGATTTTGATTTGACATTGCCCGAAATCAATCCGCCTTTCACCAGCGTACCCGACAATCTCTCGGAAGATGGAATCAACTTCGAATGGTTGATCAATGGGGAGCTTGTTTCCACGGAGTTTGAACCCACCTTGACTTTTGATTCGGCGGGAGACTACGAGGTGGTGCTGGTTGCCACCAACGACTTAAATTGCACTGATTCTGCCATGGCCATGTACACGGTCATCCTTCCCGAATACGATATTGCCTTGATCGAATTGCAGTACCAAACGCAAGGTACTACGCTTGTCCTCAATGCCATAATCAGCAACAACGGCAATGTGGTGGTGGAGACTTTTGACACGGAAATAGAGGTGGGCAGGGATATCCAGTTCACCGTTGTATCTGAATTCACCCTTCCTCCGGGAGACCTCGTTGACTATCCGCTGGGATCGGACATTGGTTATTTACCGGGCAGGGATCTTCCTTATACGTGCATGCGCATCTCGAATCCGAATGGCCAAATGGAGACGGATACCACGAATAACTACCTGTGCATTGGCTTAAACGACCAGCGCGCGACTTTCGGCGACCCTTACCCCAATCCCGCGAAGGATGAGGTGAAGTTGACGTTTGTCCTTCCCGAAGATGGTCCACTGAATGTGGAGATCACTGGCTCGGATGGGCGTTTGATGGAGTCTTTTATCCTGGATCTGAAGGAGGGCTTAAACACGGTTGATTATCCACTGATCGGCTGGTCTGAGGGGATGTACTTTTTGAAGTTTAGTTATCGGAACCAGGAGGAGGTCTTTCGATTGGTGGTGGCGCGGTAGGTTTGCCACGGAAGGTTTTTTGAATGGTAGGGTGTGGGCTCGGCAAAAGCTGTCCACGAATGTTGGGCGTGGTTGTTTCGCTAAAGCTCACTTGTTATTCAAGAATAGTTCTGTGATTGGCTCGCTAAAGCTCGGGTTCTTTTCCACGAATTGGCACGAATGCGCACGAATGTTGGGTGTGTTTGGGTTCGCTAAAGCTCACTTGTTATTCAAGAATAGTTCTGTGATTGGCTCGCTAAAGCTCGGGTTCTTTTCCACGAATTGGCACGAATGCGCACGAATGTAGGGTGTGTTTGGGTTCGCTAAAGCTCACTTGTTATTCAAGAATAGTTCTGTGATTGACTCGCTAAAGCTCGGGTTTTCTTTTCCACGAATTGGCACGAATGGACACGAATGTTGGGCGTGTTAGTTAGGGTGTGGGAGGATTCCCTTTAGGGCTAGGGTGCGGGAGGCAGGGCTCGCTAAAGCTCGGGTTTTCTTTTCCACGAATTGGCACGAATGTAGGGCGTGTTTGGGTTCGCTAAAGCTCACTTGTTATTCAAGAATAGTTTTGTGATTGACTCGCTAAAGCTCGGGTTCTTTTCCACGAATTGGCACGAATGCGCACGAATGTTGGGCGTGTTTGGGTTCGCTAAAGCTCACTTGTTATTCAAGAATAGTTTTGTGATTGACTCGCTAAAGCTCGGGTTCTTTTCCACGAATGTGCACGAATGGACACGAATGTTGGGTGTGTTAATTTGGGCGCGGGGGATTCCCTTTAGGGCTAGGGCTTTTTATGGCTCGCTAAAGCTCGGTTTTCTTGTCCACGAATTAGCACGAATGCGCACGAATGTTGGGTGTGTTTGGGTTCGCTAAAGCTCACTTGTTATTCAGGAATAGTTCTGTGATTGGCTCGCTAAAGCTCGGTTTTTCTTTTCCACGAATTGGCACGAATGCGCACGAATGTTGGGCGTGTTAGTTATGGCTCGCTAAAGCTCGGGTTTTCTTTTCCACGAATTGGCACGAATGCGCACGAATGTTGGGCGTATTTGGTTCGCTAAAGCTCACTTGTTATTCAAGAATAGTTCTGTGATTGGCTCGCTAAAGCTCGGGTTCTTGTCCACGAATTGGCACGAATGCGCACGAATGTTGGGGCTGTTTGTCAGGGTGTGGCAGGATTCCCTTTAGTTCTAGAGCTTTTTATGGCTCGCTAAAGCTCGGGTTCTTGTCCACGAATTGGCACGAATGCGCACGAATGTTGGGCGTGTTAGTTAGGGTGTGGGAGGATTCCCTTTATGGCTAGGGTGTGTTAGAGCTCGCTAAAGCTCGGGTTCTTTTCCACGAATTGGCACGAATGCGCACGAATGTTGGGGCTGTTTGTCAGGGTGTGGGTTGTAGGATTGGATTTATGGAAAATCACTATTTTGGGACTGAAAATCAATCCATGGGACGTGAACTGAATAAGGATTTAGTGTTTGCCGAAGAATGCTACCAAATTATTGGAGCAGCAATGGAAGTGCACAATGAGTTGGGTCCTGGGTTTTTAGAACCTGTTTATCAAGAAGCCTTATTGCATGAAATGCGGATGCGGAATATCCCCGCAAAACCAGAAGAACCGCTACACATTCATTACAAAGAGATTGAACTTTCCAAAAAGTACCGAGCTGACTTCATCTGTTATGACGCTATTATCGTTGAGCTGAAAGCACTTTCCAAACTCCTTCCCGTTCACACCGCCCAGACATTGAATTATCTCAAAGCAACAGGATTCAAAGTCGCACTCCTTATCAATTTCGGCGCCTCCAAATTGGAATACAAACGACTAATCCTCTGACCTAACCCGCGCCATACTTTACACATTCCACACTATTCTAACGAGCATCAGCAAGTCCATTCGTGAACAATCATGGCCAATCATGGACAAAACACGAGCAAGGCGAGCCATCAACCATTCGTGAACATTCGTAGACAAAGCGCGAGCAAAGCAAGCCATCATACATTCGTGTGCATTCGTGGAAAAAAAACGAGCAAAGCGAGCCATCACCTATTCGTGCTTATTCGTGGACAAAGCGCGAGCAAAGCGAGCCATCATACATTCGTGTGCATTCGTGAACATTCGTGGACAAAGCGCGAGCAAAGCGAGCCATCATACATTCGTGTGCATTCGTGGACAAAGCGCGAGCAAAGCGAGCCATCATACATTCGTGTGCATTCGTGGAAAAAAAACGAGCAAGGCGAGCTAACAAACCCTACCGAAAATAATTCGTGGACATTCATGGAAAAAAACGAGCAAAGCGAGCCATCATACATTCGTGTTCATTCGTGAACATTCGTGGACAAATCGCGAGCAAAGCGAGTCATCATACATTCGTGCTTATTCGTAGACAAAAAACGAGCGAAGCGAGCCATCATACATTCGTGTGCATTCGTGGACAAAAAACGAGCAAAGCGAGCCATCATACATTCGTCCTTATTCGTGGACAAATCGCGAGCAAAGCGAGCCACAATACATTCGTGCTTATTCGTGGCCATTCGTGGAAAAAAAACGAGCAAAGCGAGCCATCATACATTCGTGTTCATTCGTGAACATTCGTGGAAAAAAAACGAGCAAAGCGAGCCATCATACATTCGTGTGCATTCGTGGAAAAAAAACGAGCAAGGCGAGTGGAGTTCAAAAAAGCGGTTTGTTGATTTTTTCCTATTTTGAATCACCTAATTTTATCAATCATGCATTACGACTGCGAAGTGACCATCGACGCTACGATGGAAAAAGTATCCAAAGCCTTTCTCGATCCAAAAGGAGTATACGAGTGGATGGAGGGACTCGAATCTAGTGAACTCCTCGAAGGGGAAGAAGGAAAGAAAGGAGCCAAAACCAAGCTAAATTTTAAAGACAAGAAGCGCAGTTTCTCAATGGTAGAGAGCATTTGGGAGAGCAATCTACCCGAAGCTTTCTCGACGACTTATACTATGGGGGTTGTCACGAATAACATGACTGTGACATTCCAGAAAATCGACGAGAATCGGACTCGATACTTGAGCAAGCAAGAATTTATCTTCAAGAATTTTGGAATGAACATGATGGGAAAGCTTGCTCCTGGACTTTTCAAAAAACAGACATTGAAATATATGAGTGCATTCAAAACTTACGTCGAATCAAAATAAAACCTCACTTTTCTTATCCACGAATGATCACGAATAGAGGGGCTTGGTAGGTTCGCTAAAGCTCACCGTTCTTATTCACGAATGGACACGAATAGTGGGGTGTGTTTGGTTCGTTAAAGCTCTCTTTTTTGTCCACGAATTTCACGAATGATCACGAATAGAGGGGCTTGGTAGCTTCGCTAAAGCTCTCTTTTTTGTTCACGAATGATCACGAATGTAGGATGTGTTTGGTTCGCTAAAGCTCACTTTTTATCCACGAATGGACATGAATTAATGCGAATAGTAGGTCGTGAAGTAGAGGGCGTATTCATGGAAAAAATACGAGCAAAGCGAGCCATCATACATTCGTGTGCATTCGTGGACATTCGTGGACAAAATACGAGCAAGGCGAGCCACCATACATTCGTCCTTATTCGTGGACATTCGTGGAAAAAAAACGAGCAAGGCGAGCCATCATACATTCGTGTTCATTCGTGAACATTCGTGGAAAAAAAACGAGCAAAGCGAGCCATCAACCATTCGTGAACATTCGTGGACAAACCACGAGCAAGGCGAGCCATCATGCATTCGTGGACAAAACGTCTCTAGTTCACTTTTCTGCGAACCATCTTCACTTCGTCGATCAGCACATCACCTGTTTCTTCCATTTGGAATACCAGCTCCTTAATGTTTGAAAAGCTGATTGCACTGCCTTTTAGCTCAGTAATAGGGATGGACACTCTAGTCCATGAAGAATTAAAGACATCTGCATTGGCATAAGTGGCGCTGATCTGAGTTCTTACGACGTTGCCATTGTAATCCCTCAAGCCGAAATATAGATTAAGGTCTGGTGTGAGCTCTCCTCGATTGTAGATGTAAAACTCAAAGGCGAAATCGTCAATATTTCCTTTTGTAAAGTTGACGGGGCGCCATTTATTCCAACTAGCACCAATATCCATCACATTGCATTCTCCGGTATTGTTCCATTTTGCGCTAATTGCTTTGCTGCCACTGTAAGCCTCGGAGGCGCTAATCTCAATGTTTCGGCAATTGCCGTTCATCATTCCCCATCCATGGTTATTGATAAAGGCATCGTCAAAAATGGTGATGGGCATTTCCAGTGGATCGGGAAGCACTTCTTCATCCATCCACGGTTCTACTACTGGCGGAGTGTGGAAGACCAGACTAATATCATCAATATAGATGCTCCCGCTTTGTTGGAGCTCAAGCTGAAGTTGCTTCACATTTGTGATGTCTAGGCTCTCTGTATCCAAGTCAAAGTCAGCAAGAGGAACTTCAATCCTCTGCCACAAAGTATCAATAAAGGTGCGCTCAAAATACTTATTGGCTGTGTAGCAAAAACCCATACCGCCACTGTAATCTTCAAGGGTAAGAACGATAGGCAAACCGTACATGCGCTCCTTTTGAGCACGCACGTAAAAGCGAAAAGCAGCATAATCCATGACTTGCGTCAAGTCTTTACCAGCCCAACCATCCCAGCCAATTCCAAAACCAGCAAAGTCGCACCCTTCCACATTGGTATCCCACGTGATCTTGACCGCTTCACTTCCTGAATAGACAACATTAGAGGTGAACTCAGCCTCTTTGCAGATTTCATTCTCAACGCCCCACATATCTGAATGATCATCGTAATAGACCACTTTTTCCAAGATCTTACTGATAGACTCGGGCTTCTCCAACTTTGGAGCTGACTCCATTCCGTCGTAGAGTTTGAGCTGTTTCAACTCAACACAACCGCACAGCAAGATTGCTAAGCCCAAAAACCCAATAAATACTCTGTTTTTAAACTTTTCCATCTGTATAGTTTTACAATTCGAGCGGACCACCTTGAGTAAAAATCATAAAATCCATCTCAAAACCTACTTCCTCTCTGGGGGTAGATTGAAGGTTATTTAGGGAAATCAATACGGCTTGTATTCCTACTACTTTTTCAAGGTCGGCTTGACTTGCACCAAATTCAACACCTGTGAATGATTGCAAACGCCAGCCCGTGTAAGTGGGATCAAATTCCAATGCTCGTATCTCATCTTGACCTTGCTCAAAATCACCACTATCATTGGTATCAATGATTAATCCCAAAACAACTCGGGTGTAGGGAGTTTGGCGTCCGCTTACAAACAAATTGAGGTAAAGATTTTCTGGCACTGTAGTAGGGACTTGGAAATAGGTTTCTCCTGCAATGCAAGCAAAGATGTTGGCAAGACCTACGAAGAAATTATCCGTTGGTCCTCCAGAGGCGTTGTCTGTTCCTGCTAGCCGATAAAAGAAGTCTCCTTGGGCGGCAGTGGTATCGTCTAGTCTTCCGGAATTGGCCAATTCAAACTCGAAATCGCCCAATTCAATGCAGGCTCCAGGGTTTTCTTCAAAATCAGTAACCATTACCCCATCGTAGTTTAAGGTGCCCAGTACATTAACCATCAGCGTATCGCCAAATTCAGGTTCTTCGGGAACGCTCAAAACAACCATGCATGGCTCATCTCTAAAAAGAGGTAGATCGGTTGTTCCTCCTGCCCAAGTGGCATTGCTAGGCTCTACGAATCGATCAAAGCTTTCGAGGCGTTTTACCGCACCGCTGTTTTGACCAGTTATGGTAATTACCCAATCAATATTTTTATTGAACTCAGCGGTAAATGAAATAGTTTCTCCTGCACTGAAATCAACCTGTGTACTGCTAGACTCGAGTGAATCCACTACCTCGAGAGGCGCAAATCGATCAAATAACGAAGGGCCTTCAGGATCTGTTTCGTGATCGCATGCTGCAAATAAAACCAACAGGAAGGCCAAAGACAAAATTCTCTTCATTCCAAAAATATTTTTCATTGTATTAGTCCTAGTCATTTCCATTACTTAAAATTTCATGGTGTATAAAACGAATATTTGATTCAAGGTGTAGTCTCTGAATGAATCAGAACGTCCCGTTGCATCAAATGATTGGTATTGGAGGGTTAAAAATATTCCTTCCTTGAAGGTGTACTTCAGGCCACCCGCCAGCAGAGTTTCAGTATCGTCGATTTCCGTTCTTCCAGGAAAATCTCTTACCTCGTTGAATTCATCAATTCGGGGAATATAATCGCTTCCCTCAGCTACTAGAAGTTTTGCGCCAAATAGTAGCTCAAAATCATCGAAGATTTCTATTTCAATTCCTCCCTCCAAAAGATTTGAGTTTAAGTCTACCCGCTCTACATCTATCCCACCTCTATTGGTATTCTCGTATTGATAACCGACGGTGACGTTAATGCTATTCTCCCACTCCAAAAATTTATTCACGTTTACATCTACTGCTGCTTGAACCAAAAAGAAGTCTTTTAACTCTTCGGTTCCTTGACCTCGAATTTCCGACATGGCAGCACCATTGATGCTTGCCTGTATTTTTTCATTTTCGTATTCACCTCCGTAATTCAATCCGCGACGGTTTGGTGTGGCAGGACCGTAAGGAAACGTGTTAGTGAATCGAGGGTCATAGGTCATCAGAGCATCTGAAAGCTGATAGGTATAAACCGCCACATCTCGACTAAGATCAAACAGGGTAACATCTCGTACTTCTTGATCTGCACCCGCTCTGTTGTAAAATGATTTTGGGGCATCAAAATTAACTCTCTTGCTTTGGGCTCCCATGCTGAAAAAATCAGGACCTACATCAGAAAGGCCAGCGTGCACAAAAAGGTTCTTCTCTTTAAATTTAGCTCCTCCACTTACCGTAAGGAAAACATCATCGATTGCAAACACCGTATTGTCATCGTCATCTATTGACTTGAGCTCGCTCCGTCCCATTTCTCCAAAAAGAGAATACTCCATTCTATCGGTCTCATAACCTATGATGTTGTATTCAAACGAGTAGACCGTGTTTCGGATTCCCGAATTGGCTTCGCCTGATTGAAGATCGTCAAATGTGTGAACGATATTTAAACCGAAATCAGCTCGTGATCTGGTTTTGTCGATTAGCCTCCTCGTGCGAAACTTTGCCTCTCCACCCGATACCCATCGGGTAGGGATCGTGAAGAAATCTGTGCCTCTAACTCTGGCAATGAAACCTCTAAAATCAGCATCGCGAAGAACCTCAGAAAACTTCAGTCCGAAGTTCACATTGGCCCCTTGCATACGTCGGGAGTTATCATCGGTGTAGAATTGCTCGTAGTAGATTACATCTCTTTGCAAGTCGAAAGCCGAAGGTTGGTTAATCACCCCTTCTTCGGTAGGCATGAAGAAGGTGAATGGAGACATTTCCACATCCATATCTCCTACTCTGTATTCTATTGCTTCGCCAATGAGGCCACGAGCCCAAAGCTCACGAACTTCGACCGACTGACCCGCTCCGAAAAACCCACCAAATTCATTCCTCAAACGAAGAATGGATTGGACCTCTGTTTTCTCATTGGGAGTGGCATTGATTTTTAGATCGAGCAAAAATTCACCATCCGTCAGTCTTCGAGGTGTGAGCGAATCATTTTCTAGAATATCTCCTTCAATATCGGTTTGACGGAGATACACCCGCCCCATACCGTTGAAGTTTACACCTTTCAAAAATGTTTCTGCCTCTTCAGTAGACAAGGCCCCTTCGGTTTGCGCATGCCCCTCAAAGGCCACGGCGAAAATCACCGCAAGCGCCATAACGTACTTAGTCATATATAATTTCTTAATCCCTTGCATCTAGAAAAAGGTTTTGAGTTCTACGGTTAATTCTGTTCCACGAAATTTGTCATCTTGAAAACTACGGTCTTCGAATGTCATCCATCTATGTCGAACATAGAGTCCTGAGTTTTCGGCTATTTGCCAATCAAAGCCAATCCCTATAGCAGTTCCCAGCTGATCTAGAGGGAGCTGTGTTACTTCATCCCATCTCGTGGCGTTTCCACCGCGAGTGTTTTCAATTCCGACATACCCAGTTGCGATAAACTTTGGAAGTACCTCGTAATAAATATCCAATTCGTGGTACTGTGCATAGATATATGCATCATCATTGTATACTGGTATTGGCTCAAGCTTTGTTGATACAGAATTGAATGACCCTATATAAAAGAGGAATAAGTCGCTGTCGAAAAGCGTCGTTTTATACTTGGCTTGAATATCTACCGCTTTAAAGAACTTTCGATTTTGGGCAAAAGATGTTTCAGGGTCTACATCAGTGGTTTGTACGACTTCAGAAACCCCTCTAAAAAAGGAGAATTTCCGACTGTAAGGACCGAATACAGTAGGGCCAGTAGCTCCTTCGGGAAAAGGATTGTAAATCCGCGAAAGGGCTAAACCATTTATTCTATGAACAAAGCTCAAATTCTCTGCTTCGGCGTCTATTTCTGCTGACCAGCCTATCCCACCTGCCATAGTGAATTTCCCCAAAACCAGCTCTGTGTTGATATTCACCCCTTGCCTGTTGTGAACCAATTGATTCACCAAGGCCATTTGACCTCCTGCACCGTTGGCATTGACGGTAAGTCCTCGATCTGCCAATATCGCGCGATTGGAGTTTGTGGCTATCTCCCCATTTTCATTGAAAAAGTTCTTCGAAATCCTGTAAACCTGGAAATCAATTGGAATGAAGGTGTATTTTTTGGGAACGCTGAAACGCAACATCAAGGCCTCGCCCCATTTCTCGGAATATGTCGGGCTTTTATAAGAACCCGCTCCAAGCTCTCCCTTAATACCGACATCCATAATAGTAAGGTCTAGCGCTAACGTATGCACCTGATACTGCTGAAATATATCTTGGTCTATACTGTCGAGCGCCGTTCGGCTAACGAACCCATTGTATGACAATGTCTGACTGCCATTGTCAAAGGTCTTTGCGATCTTTCCCCCTTGAATGATGGATGGCAGGACTCTATCTGTTCCCGCAAAGCCAGCATAGGTTGGAATGTTTCCTTGATCCAATGTAGGAGGAATAGAAGCAAATGGATCGACTATTGACCCAGCCAAACCTCCATTGACTTGGGTTTTACCCCACATGAGGTCAAAAGCCCAGTCGCCTGGTAATCTACCTCCATTGATAATCAGACCTTGAAAAGCTTGATTGTTCCATCTCAGGTCTCCCGCGCTTGCAAGTCCAGTATTGTAATAGTCGTCATATTTTGCAGTATTGGTGACGCCTTCCCATGGCGTTCTATCAAATATGGTAAAGCGATCCAAAATTTGAAAAACTCCCATAGTAAATGGGCTCAAGTTGTACCAATGGATCCCTCCTGCTCTCACTCCAAAATTTCCTGCTTTCGTTCGAAAGTTTCCGTAGAAGTTCAGACCTAGGTTTGTCGAAAATACATTGCCCTCAATATTCCCTTCATAAGGAGAGAAAATGAAAAGCTCTGTTCCAAAGCTTGCTTTTCCATTTGGACGCGCCACCACTGAGAGTGACATCATTGGCTCGCGGTATCCATCACCTATACTCACTGCTTTTTCGTAGGGCGCTAATCCAGGATAAGCTTCAGTGATGTTTCGCTGATACGCAAAGAGCCGATAGTATCCAAAGGCTGTCAGTTTCTGTGGCCGCTCTCGAAGCTTCTTGTCCACAAAAAGAGAGTCGTATTGAATCCCAGCCGATTGTTTCAAAAATTGATCTTCGAAGCTCTTTATAGCTTCGTTAGAAATCGCAGAAGAATCGGCGGCAGTTCTATCTTGTCCTTTGGCAAAATTGCCTCCCAGACAAATCAAGAAAATCAACAGACATCTCACAAAAAAGAGGTGCTTGGGCATCTTAATTACAATTGGTTTTTAACCTCTTCATTCACATCCTTTTAAAGTATGGTTAAAGGTTTGTGTGAGGAATACACAATGTTAGTTATTTCTAAGACTTAAAAAACTTCAACCCCTTACATCAAGCCTACATCGGTTGATATTTTACTACATCATTAACACAACATACGCAACTTTAAAAGTCTAAATCCCCATCAAGATGCGTAAATTGACATCTCTAATAAAGACATACATGAATCTTACGAAATCCTTTTTCGCAGTCGTTGCGCTTTTAGCTGTTTGTTCATTTACAAGCCATGCTCAAGTCATAAAAGTGGAGGTAGTAGAAACCGATGGGAAGTGGCAGATTTTAAGAGACGGGGAGCCCTATTATATAACTGGGGTAGGAGGACAATCGGAGATGGATCGAGCAAAAGCTTACGGAGCGAATTCTATAAGAACTTGGGGAGCACATGAAGCGATTGCCATTCTAGATGAAGCACATGAAAAAGGGATGACCGTTCTTTTTGGCTTATGGGTTGGTTGCGAACGTCAAGGCTTTGACTACAATGACACCAGGGCTGTCGAATCTCAGCTTGCTAGATTTACAGAGGTGGTAAAAGAATACAAGGACCATCCTGCCATTTTAATGTGGGGCATAGGCAACGAAACTGACTTGTTCTACTCGGACTTCAAAGTGTGGGACGCGATAAACGACATAGCTGAAATGATTCACGAAGTAGATCCGAATCATCCAACTATGACTGTAACGGCAGGATTGGATGTGGCAGAAGTGCAATTGATTAAAGATCGAGCGCCTGCCATAGACGTTTATGGAATCAATACTTACGGAGAGATCATCGGAATCGATAATATGTTGCGTGCATTCGGCTGGGAAAAACCATACGTAATTACAGAGTGGGGACCTGATGGGCACTGGGAAGTAGCCAAAGCACCTTGGGGATCGCCAGTAGAGCAAACCAGCACGGAGAAAGCAGCTTCATACAAACTTCGTTACGAAGAAGGTATTCTGCGCGACCCCGATATGTGCGTTGGTTCATACGTTTTCCTTTGGGGCCAGAAGCAGGAAACCACACCTACATGGTATGGATTATTTCTAGAAGACGGAAAAGAAACAGGCGTAATGGATGAATTGGAGAAAGGCTGGTCAGGTAAGTATCCTGCAAACAGATCTCCTCAAATCGAGAACTACCTTCTGAATGGCAAAACCAGATTTAACGGAGTCTATCTTGAAACTGGCAGTGTAGCCACCGCGACAATTGATGCCACCGACGCCAATGGAGATCAGCTTACTTATCGATGGGAAATACTGCCAGAAAGTACAGACATTAAAGTAGGTGGAGACAAAGAGTCAAAACCAGAAGCTATCGACATGAAGCTAGAAGGAGAACCAAAAGATGGGGAAATCTCCTTTCGTGTTCCTAAGAAAGAAGGTGCTTACCGCTTGTTCCTTTATGTTTACGATGGCAACGGGAATGCGGCAACCGCCAATTTCCCATTCTACAGTACAGATGAGCTCTGGCGAACGCTGATTAAATTTCCATAATAAAGGACACCAAATTTATTTCTGAATCTAGGTTGAGTTTTTTCCTCAATCTGTAGCGGCTAATCTCTACTCCTCGAACTGAAATGTTCAGCAAAGGAGCTATTTCTTTGGTTGCTAAATTCATCCTTAAATAAGCTGCTAACTTTTGATCTTTTGGCGTCAGCTCTGGATACTTTGCGCGTAAGTTTTTAAAGAAGTTGGCGTGAACTTGATCGAAATGCGTCTCAAAGCGCTCCCAGTTCTTGTCAAGCCGAACGTCATCTGTAATCAATCTTTGGATCTGCTTTACCCTTTTCTTGATAATTTCGTCACCTTCTTTGGACAAATCTGTTAAATCCTTTTTGATGTTCTGAAGCATTTCACTTTTCTGAACAAGGTGCATCGTGGTAGATGCTAGCTCAGCATTCTTGTGGCTAACCTCACCCTTAAGCTTTTCGTTTCGCAGGCGAATTATTTCACTTTCCGATTTTTCCTTTTCCCGCTGATGCTCTTCTTCTTTTTCTCTAATTGTCACAATAGACTGCTGCTTCACCTGTTTTGTTTTTTTGGCTTCCCGCATAGACACGTACCTAATTAAGGAAAGCAAAATCAAAAAGCCCAAAACCACAAATCCTGCCTGAGCCGTGGCGGTCTTATACCAAGGTGGCAAGACTGAAAATTTGAATGAAACAGCAGGTGAAATTCGCTCAAACGCATTCTTTGCCCTTACTTGAAAAATGTAATCTCCGTATGCGAGATTGCTGTATTCCTTTTTGGTCTCGATTGACCAATTTGACCAATCCTCATCTTCACCAGCAAGGATATATTGATACTCAACTTGATTTAACTTCCCAAATGCTGGTAGATTAAAATGAAAGCGGATATCACCATCTTGCGGTGGCAGCTTCGTCTCTGAGAGCGTATCGGACGAATAGAAACCATATATAAGAGAGTCTGCTGCACTGGTTGAATAAATTTCGGTGATTCTCAGAGGATACTCAAATTCAGGCGGCCTTGTAGATCTCTCCAAATTATACTTGTAAAATCCACTTTCTACAGGTATGAATGCAGCCTCTTCCGTAAGTGTAAAAACATCTTCAAAACCATCAACCAATTCATCCTGAATTTCATTGAAGTAGAGAACTTCCACGTCATTGTATAAACCTGTCTTCAGAATTTCCACAAGTCCGAATTCATTGGCATTGGAGAACCAAATATTGCCAAGCTTGTCTTCGACTAGTCTTTGGACACTGCGCTCTTCTCCCAACAAAGCAGTAAGTTCATCATGAACTTCAAATTTATCGTCAAGCTCATTGTAGCGATAGATCCCTTTCATTGTGGCAAAGACCATTTCATTTCGAATCTTTGAAACAGTTATGTAAAGGTTTTCAGGTAAACCCTCTTCTGTCCCAAATTGTCGGGCCTCCTCAAATCTCAAGTTTTCATAATCGGGTTTTAATCGGAATAAACCGCGATACGCGTGCGATACCCATAGATAACCATCAGCGTCCTCTTCAAAGATTCGAGATGATTCATCAAATCCGTCAAGCTTCCCTAAAAGCTTAAGAGGAACTGCACCATTGGTTACTTTTTCGTAGAGATAAAGCCCCCCATAAGTTCCTTGAAGAAAAAGACCTGGGGAACCTGCTAGCTCATAGAATTTCCATGAGCTTCTAACATCAGACACTTTTGAGATCACATCGTTTTCACTGTAGAGTGCTCCACCGTCGGCATTAATAATGAATCCCTTATCAAGAGCTTGTAGACTCCAGATCTGCCCCTTCGTATTATCCACAAGCTCAAAAGAGTCATCCCCAGTATTGGCACGGTACAAACCTAGATTTGTACCGAAGTAGTACGAACCATTTTGAAACAAAGCCGCGTACCCCGTTCCCTCCATTCCATTGATTTGATTGATCAGGCTAAAGGGTGAATTGATCTCTAAATAGGCTATTCCATTATCGAGACCCATCCAAATATTCTCGGAGCGATCTTGATAAAGAGAGAGTACTGTATTGTTAGCCAATCCTGATTCTGAATTGTAATGTTCTAGAATATCTCCTGCTTCATTAATAATGATCAATCCATTTTGAGTCGTCCCAATGGCAATTGATCCGTTCGTAAGGTGAATCGCCACATATTCCTTGAACTCATTTGTAAAACTTTCCGCTTCCCCTCCAAAGGGCTCGACAGATACACCATCAAATCGGAAGATCTTTCCTTCTTGAGTCAAGAATATATAGTCTCCATTGGAAAGTGGGAGAATCGAAGCAATCCTGCGTGAATCGATCCTAGAATCACTAAAAAACGGCTCGAGCTCGCTGTTTCTGTAGACAAGTAATCCGTTTCCAATTTCTTGAATACAGAGCTGACCTTTGTAAAGAAAGAAATTTTCGAAACGATCTCCCTTTGGCAATAACACGTCACATTCACCATCACTTATAAGAAAAACAGCTTTCTCCGTGCAGAAATACGTGGTATCACCCACGTCAAAAATTCGCCAGACATCTTCAAAATCAGCATACTCTTCAGGAACTAAGTACTTCAGGCTCTGGAAACTATCGGCTGTAACAACCCCATTTGAGAAATAACCAAATTCGTTTTGACCTCCTACATAAAGATGACCTGCCTCTTCATAAAACAATGAGCGGACAAAAGTGCGATTTGGCAAGGGAACTACATTCCACTCATGACCGTCGAAAACAAGTACTCCACTATTATTCCCAAAGTACATCATTCCATCTTCGTGAGCGGTAACAGCCCAGTTCTGTGTACCCCCTCTGTGGACTTCTTTTCCGTAATTCGAAATCAATGGAGTCTGCATCTGTCCCATGGCCTCCAAACCATAAAGAAAGATCATTATGTAGATTACACACCATTGAGCAAAAAAGGCTCTAATTCCAAAAAGATAAGTTCTATTTTTCACGAGCCGAAAGATGATGAATTTTATTTAATTTACCTAAAGGACTTATTTACTTGATTTCCAATACCTATAGAATTTATTCTGAAATATTTTTATGATATTGATGTAGTCTTGTTGAGGGGTCATGTATTCTCGATGTATACAAGATGTACCTTAAAAAATGACAACGACCTTGCTCTGGGCTAAGTTTGTGTAATAAGTACAGCCTCACTTCAAAAAGAGACAAGGATTTATGAGCACAATTAAATTAGTCATTCTATCGCTTTCTTGCGTCGCCATTGCTTCATCTTGCACCAAACCTGTTAAAGAGGTTGCTGGATGTCAGTTTCCTTCTCAGGAAAGCATGTCTTTAACATGGTCAGACGAATTTGAAAGTGAGGTCATTAATACCCAGTATTGGGGCTACGACACTGCCGATGGATGTCAACTGGATACGAACGGATCACTCTGTGGATGGGGAAACAATGAACTTCAGTACTATACCACTCGCGAAGAAAATGCTCGGATAGAAGAAGGTAAATTGATTATTACAGCTAAAAAGGAGAGTCCTTTCTATCAAGGTAAAGCGTACACCTCGGCGAGAATGGTCACTAAGAATAAAGTTGACTTTAAGTATGGTCGTGTAGATGTTAGAGCAAAGCTTCCCGTAGGTCAAGGGTTGTGGCCAGCGATCTGGATGCTATCTACGGACAATGCGTATGGCACATGGCCAGCGAGCGGCGAAATTGATATCATGGAGAACATTGGAAGTGAGCCCAATAATGTTTTCGGCACTATCCATTACGGACATGACTTCTGGCGTTACGACAGCCAAAATTTAGCAATCGACACAATCGATTTCTCTGAAGATTTTCACATCTACACTGTTCTTTGGACAGAAGACTGCATCCTTTTCCAAGTAGATGGGATAGATGTAGGAGTTCCCAATACTCGTTCTTCAGTTCTACCAACAACGTGGCCCTTCGATCAAGACTTTCATTTAATACTCAATGTTGCCGTGGGGGGAGATCTTCCTGGTAACCCGAGTTTTTCAACCCAATTTCCACAAACAATGGAAGTTGATTATGTAAGAGTTTATCAGTAATTCAAACCACTTAAATCCCTATTACCATGAGAAAAATTTACTCAACACTACTACTAACTGCAGCACTCAGCATGGGTGTACAGGCTCAAACACTTTGGGAAAACTTCGAAGATGTGCGAAAGTGCACTTACTTCTTTGAAAATGGTACGTTCGTTCCTTATCAGCTAAACCCTGATCCATCAGGAGTAAACACCAGCCTAGTAGCAGCTGAATACGTTCGCGATCCAGGAGCGCCATATGACGTTATCATTATCGATAACCCGATGCTCAATTTGACCGACTACATTACTGGAGCAAAACAGATGAGTATTGATGTATGGAGTCCCGCTGCCGGAACAACTGTTCAAATCACCCTAGAGAACTCAATACTCGCCGAACCTGCGAATTACCCTACAGGAAGACATTCCGTTTACCTGACAACCACTCAGACGTCTATGGCTTGGGAGACGTTGACCTTTTCTTATTTCGAACAACCAGACGCATCAGTTGCAAGCGACAATGTAGACCGCATGGCTCTTCTTTTCAATCCTAACAACACTACCAATGAGACCTATTACTGGGACAACCTCAACGGACCTGAGTTGGTAAGCGATCCTTGTGCTGAAGTTGATACGGACGAATCTATTTTAAATGACTTCGAATGTCAACAGAACATCAGCTTCATTACTGCTTCTAGTCCTTCGGCTTTGCGACGCGTTGCGAACCCTGACCAATCGACTAATCCGTCGGCAACAGTAGGAACATATTCGCGCAGCGGTGCTGAAGACGATAATTTCATAGCCAGAACTGATGGAAATTTACAGTTAAATGTAAATTCTACTCAGATATCAATGGATATATGGGATCCTAACGCACCCAGCATTGTCATCTTTTCTCTTCAAACATCAACAAATGATTTGATCCAAGAAATGATTGCAGAAACGTCTATATCGAGCGCTTGGGAAACACTGACTTTTGATATTGCTCCTGAGGTGATTACTAATAATGATATTGAACAGTTTGTTATTTTAATAGCTCCAGGAACAACAACTACCGACACCTATTACTTCGATAATATTGTTCTTCCAGGTTTGACTTCAGCAGAAGACACCAAATTTGTTTCAGGTCTAAAAGCTTACCCGAACCCTGCTATGAATGTTGTAACACTTGAATACAACCTTGTAGCCTCAGGTAATGTGAACATTTCACTAACTGATATCACAGGCAGAGTAGTTGAAAACAGAATATTCAAAAATCAACCGAACGGTACTTTCCGCATGGACTTTAACACTAGCAGCTACGCAAATGGCATCTATTTGTACAATGTCAATGTTTCTGGTCAAAACCACACTGGTAAGATTGTAGTGAATAACTAAAAAACCGATTAAGTCCCGTGCAAATTGTACGGGACTTTTTTTCCCATTAATCAACCATCATGATCTTTAACCAATTGCTTTTCAGTTTCCTGAAAACGACATCTACCCCACTCGACTCTAACAATTCGAGCAATGCTAAAACCAACCTACGATGAATAAGACAAGATTTGTTGTAATGGTCGCGATGATTGTCGCGCTCGGTGGATTTTTAATGGGATTTGATGCCTCCGTAATTTCAGGCGTCAATAAATTCATTGAACTGGAATTTGAACTCACTAAACTTCAACTTGGTTGGGCTGTTGGCTCCCTTACCTTAACGGCAACCTTGGCAATGATGGTTGCTGGACCATGGAGTGACCGTGTAGGCAGAAAAAGAGTACTGACTATAGCAGCTCTGCTATACATGGTTTCAGCTGTGTGCTCTGCGTTTGCTCCTAATTTCGCTTTTCTAGTAGCGGCCAGAATGCTAGGTGGCCTAGGAGTAGGAATATCCTTGATTATTGCTCCTATGTACATCGCAGAGATCTCACCTCCAGGAATGAGAGGTCGAATGGTTTCATTCAATCAATTGAACATCGTTTTGGGTATTTCGGTGGCGTTTTTCACAAACTACCTCATACTTCAACTTGGAGATTCGGATGCGGAATGGGCTCAATCTCTAAAATTTGGAGAATACAATTGGCGCTGGATGCTCGGATTAGAAGCTATTCCTGCCATTCTTTACTTCTTCGCACTTTTCTTTGTTCCACGCAGCCCGAGATGGCTAGCCATGAAAGGAAACTACGACGAGGCGATGACAATCATGTGCAAAGCTCTCGATGAAAAAGAAGCAAAAAAGATCATTGATGATGTGAAAAATAGCTTCAGCGAGAAAAAAGAAGAAAAAAGATCTTTTAAAGATTTGTTTCATCCATCACTGCGCTTCGTTCTTGTCATCGGTGTTGTTATTGGTATTCTGCAACAGATTACAGGAATCAATTCTGTTTTCTTCTATGCGCCGATGATTTTCGAGCAGTCTGGAATTGGAACAGACGCATCCTTCTCACAAGCCATATTAGTTGGCTTAATCAATTTGGCATTCACCATTCTGGCCATTTCACTTATTGATAAACTGGGAAGAAAACCCCTATTGGTATTTGGTGTTTCTGGAATGGCAATCGCTCTATTCCTGCTGGCCTATGGTTTTAATTCAGCCACATATGAACTTTCAGAAGATTCGATCCAAGGTATCACCGCCGATGTTGATAAAGAACTTCTCGCTCCCTACATAGGGAAAGTTTACGAAGATGATCTCGCTTTCAAAACTGATATGTCAGAGGCCATTGGAGACTTAGAATTTAAAAAATATGAATCTCAGTTCCTGACTGCTGCAGTAGACATGAATGCCGTTTTAATCCTTGTCGGAATCCTCGGCTTCGTGGCCTCCTTTGCAGTTTCTCTTGGACCTGTGATGTGGGTGCTCTTCTCTGAGCTCTTTCCCAATTGGATTCGCGGCCTTGCCATATCCTTTGTAGGATTGATCAATTCAGCCATAAGCTTTTTGGTGCAGGTTGTCTTTCCTTGGGAACTCGAGGTTCTCGGTAGTTCGACAACCTTCTTTATTTATGGATTCTTCGCTCTACTGGGCGTGGTGTTCATCATCTTGAAAGTCCCCGAAACAAAAGGAAAATCCCTCGAAGAACTTGAAGCTATACTCGTAAAGTAATGATGCATAAACTACATCTCACTAAAATCGGTCTGCTCTTTCTTGTTGTTGCCTCAGTGGCAGCATGCGATTCTGGCAATCCTGCTAAAGAGGAAAAGAAGCAAGCAGAAACTCCAATTGAAAATCCAACTGATTTTTCGATCCGACTAAGTGATTTCACTTCCTCTGAAGGAGAAGTTACAGCAATTGATTCCGTGCTTTCTTGTTCGGCCAATTGCTGGATCGAATACTCCATTGACGTTCCGCTTTCAGGACGTTACCGAGTGACTGTAGTTTCTAAAGCGTTAACTGATTCATCGCTGATATGGATTGAAGACCATGTGCACAACGCCGACGACCGCACCTACAACATCACGAGCAATATAGTGGTGCCAAATTCTGGCAGTGCACTAACGGTTTCTCGAGATGGTAGTCCTCTTCGCGCTGGAAAGCACGACATCCGCGTACATCTTGTTCATGGCGTCGAAATCCATTCAATAGACTTTGAATTAATGATCCAACACCAAATCACTCCCGAAACGCTCACCCAAAATATGGAAGGTGAAAACTGGGAGATTGTATGGGGTGATGAATTCGATGGAGAAGGTATTCCCGATACAACCAAATGGACATACGATGTCGGCAATTGGGGTTGGGGAAATGGAGAACTTCAATACTATACAGCCAATAGAGCTAAAAATGCACGACAGGAAGACGGGAACTTGATCATTGAAGCCCACAAGAACGACATGGATAATCCCTGGACCTCAGCAAGATTGACGACCAGAGGAAAAACCACCTTTTTGTATGGCAAAATCGAGTTTCGCGCGAAGGTGCCCAAAGAAAAAGGAAATTGGGCCGCCGGATGGACGCTTGGTGATGAGTATGTCGATGAATTGTCCTGGCCTTACTGCGGTGAAATAGACATCTTGGAGAGCGTTGGTTATAAAACGGACAACGAAACAGGAAATGGAATTGCCCACGCCTCTGCGCATTGCGGCGCCTATTATTTTAAGCTAGGAAATCAGCCCACAGCTAGCACCGAAGTATCAAACATGCACGATGAGTTTCACACATACGCTGTGGTTTGGACACCAGATTTCATCAGTGGTTACGTGGACGGTAAGAAATATTTCACCTACGATGACAATTCAACAGAATTGTCATGGCCCTTTGATCAATCTCAAAACATCATCCTCAACCTCACCATGGGTGGCGGCTGGGGTGGCGCCGAAGGAATGGATGAAAGCGTTGAAACACAACAGATGGTCATTGACTACGTGAGGGTTTACCAAAAAACGAATTGAAAAAGAGCACTTACATAGCGCTGATTTTATTGCCTTGGCTCTTCAGTTGTGCAGCCAAAACTCCCACTTCATTAACGGAGGAGGATAAATCTTTTCAATTCGCAGATTCACTTTTAGCCTTGATGACCTTGGAAGAAAAGGTGGGTCAAATGACAAACCTCAGCTTGATGGCTTTGGCCACGGGAGAATTTTGGGATAAACGAGATACCGTAATCCTCGACACGGCCAAAATGAGGCTCTATCTGGACAAGTACAAAGTAGGGTCTATTCAGAATTTGGGCACCTATCCTTTCCCGCCTAAAGAATGGAGGCAAAACATTGAACTTATCCAAGAGTACGTAGCCAACAATACCGAGCATGCCATTCCTGTCCTCTATGGAATCGATGCCGTGCATGGGGCCAACTATTCGGCGGGATCAACACTTTTCCCTCACCAAATCGGACTGGCCGCAAGCAGGAACAAAGAACTGGCTGCAGAAATCGCCAGAGCGACATCTTACGAAATGAGGGCTTCGGGGATTCCTTGGAATTATGCTCCAGTGTTGGATGTAACGAAAAAACCGCTTTGGGGTCGAACCTTCGAAACTTTTGGAGAAGACACTTACATCGCCAGCGAACTGGGTGCCGCCATGATCAAGGGTGGTGGATCTGACAGCTTGAGATCACCTTACTCTAGTCTGGCTTGTTTAAAGCATTTCGTAGCGTATGGCGCTCCTCACAATGGAAAAGACAGATCGGCAGTTTATTTACCCGAGCGTATCATGCGCCAAGATTATTTACCCCCATTCCAAAGAGCCATTGAAGCTGGAGCATTGACCGTGATGGCGAGCTCTAATTCAATGAATGGAGTGGCTTCACATGCGGACAAAGCAATCCTGACGGACCTTCTCAAAGGTGAACTCGGGTTTAAAGGATTTATAATCTCCGACTGGAATGACGTCGATAATTTGGTGGCTACTCACCAGGTTGCTACTGACGAACGAGAAGCGGTGAAACTTGCAGTAAACGCAGGGCTCGACATGTGCATGGAGCCATACGACGCTAGTTTCTCAGAACATCTAATTGACTTAGTCAATGCGGGTGAAGTATCTCTAGAAAGAATTGATGATGCCGCGAGAAGAATACTTTTCGTGAAGCACCGAATCGGATTATTCGATCAACTTCAAAGCGACCCCACCGTTTATCCTCTATATGGCTCAGAAGCTTTCGCAGAATTAAGCCGCGAAGCAGCGGTGGAGTCAATGACGCTTCTAAAAAATGAGAACAATCATCTGCCCCTATCAAAAGATGAAAAGCTTTTGTTGACTGGAGTGGGAAGCCATTCGATCAATTACCTCAATGGAGCATGGTCGAGAACATGGAGCGGACAGGACACGACTTTCAATGACCGAGAAAAACGCACACTGAAAGAGGCCATTGAAGATGAGATCGGGAAGGAACGTGTTTTGTGGGCGGAGGGAACAGCCTACGACCAAGATGTGAACACAAAGAGAGTACTGGAATTAGCGAAGCAAGCAACACACATCATAATTGCACTAGCAGAACTTCCCGCTACTGAGAAACCAAGTGACATAGACGAGCTTGATTTCCCTGAGGCGCAGGTGAATCTAGTAAAAGAATTAGCCAAAACAGGAAAACCAATAACGCTGGTTTTACTCGAGGGTCGACCAAGACTAATCCGTGAACTCGAGCCATTGGTAGAATCAATTCTTCTTGCCTACCTACCCGGCAATGAAGGAGGGCTTGCCATTGCCGATGTCCTCTTCGGAGATGATAATCCCAGCGGAAAACTGCCTTTTACCTACCCGAAATATTCAGGAGCAATTTGGTCTTATGACCATGTAAAAGCTGATGCGCGCGACAAAGGGTTTGGCTTCGATGCATATGACCCACAGTACCCTTTCGGGCATGGGTTAAGCTATACAGATTTTGCATATTCATCACTGACATTAAGTTCAGATACCCTGTTGATGAACGACACGCTTCTTCTTTCTGTCACTGTAACGAACATTGGAAATAGAGCAGGAAAAGAAACGGTTGAGCTTTACACCTCAGACATCACTGCTTCTCTCGTACCGAAGGTGAAACAGCTCAAAGGATTTGAAAAAATAAGACTTGACAAAGGGCAATTAAAAGTTGTAACTTTTCAATTATATAAGAAAGATCTAGGTTTCGTCAACGGCAAAAACCAATGGGTGACGGAGTCAGGAATATTCAAGGTAACTGTAAACGAATTAGAGAAGTCTTTTTTCTTAAAAGACTACAGAAAAGAAACATAAAATACCGAACAGAGCTTTCCCCAAAAACTATGTTCAAACCAAACAGCCAATGAATTAGAGAGTTTTTTACCAATCAATTTTAACAAAAAATAAAAATCAATTATTATGAAAATTAGATCATTTTTCACAGCAGTGCTACTTCTTGTGGCATCATTTAGCTGGGCCCAAAACGACAATTGCGACGGTACTCTTACCGACAATTTAGCAGGTCCTGCTGGTGGAGTACCATTTGTAAATGGTTACACTTACAATTTCTTTACCGTTGGAGATGAGGTAACAGCAACAATCGAATATCTAGACGGTCCTGTAGACGGTTTGGTAGGATTCTTTCAGTTGGCCCCTGGTCTTCCAGAAACGTTTGTTCTTCCAGTAGGGACGACTTTTTCAGGAACTTTCGGTGGTTATACCGCGGGAGAAGACTTTGATTTCAGAGTTAGATTTGCATACGCAGGAGGCTCATCAACGGGTGAAGAACTCGTATATATCGTTGGAGACAACTGTGGTTTCACACCACCTGAGCCTTTGGCACTGCCTATTGATTTTGAATCAGCAGCAGTAGATTACGCGTTCGAAAACTTCGCTGGTGGAGTATCATCAGTGATACCAAATCCAGATGTTTCAGGAATAAACACCAGTGCTACTTCAGCGCAGATGGTTAAAAATGCAGACCAAGTATTTGGTGGAAGTGTTATTGTTCTTGATGACCCGATTGATTTCTCAACCAACAAACTCTTTCAGATGAAAGTACGTTCTCCTCGCGTAGGTGCACGTGTTCTTCTTAAAGTAGAAAACGCAGGTAACCCAGGAGTCTTTTTTGAAAAAGAAGACACCTCAACTGTTGCCAATGAGTGGGAAACACTGTCATTTGATTACAACGGAATCAGCGATATAAACGAATACTCTAGAATCGTTTTAATTTGGGATCTTGGAGTAGTTGGTGATGGAACTTCAAACTTCACTTTTGAATATGACGACATCGAGCTCGTAATGGGTGGAATGGTAGCTGCACAAATTGCTCTTCCTATTACTTTTGAAGATGGTGCACTAGACTATGGTTTAACTGATTTTGGAGGAAACGTTTCTTCAATCGTAGCTGATCCAGAAGATGCTGGAAACACAGTTGTTCAATCAATCAGAACAGCAGGTTCTCAAGTATTTGCAGGAACTACAGTTGGACAGCCTTTAGGTCTTGAAAATCCAATTCCGTTTGACTTTGACAATACAGGAATGTCTGCAAGAGTATGGTCACCTGTTGTAGGTGTCATAGTTAAACTCAAAATAGAGCAAGTTGGGAATGGTGGAATTTTCGTGGAACAAGATGTACTTACGACAGTAGCTGGTGCATGGGAAACCTTAGAATTTGATTTCTCTTCACCCGTTGCAGGAGGATTGAACTTGAATGAGGATTACAATTTGCCTACGATCTTCTTCAATTTCCTTGCTGATCCTGGAACTACTCCAGAGCAGATTTATTTCTGGGATGATATCGACTTTGCACCTGGAGTAGGTGGGTTTATTGCAATTGAGCTTCCTTTGACATTTGACGACCCAGCAGTAACGCTAGGTCTTGGAGATTTTGGTGGAAATGTTTCTACCATTATTGCTGATCCAGATGATGCAGGAAACAATGTAGTGCAGTCTATTCGAACAGCGGGTGCTGATTTCTTTGCAGGAACTACCGTTCCAGTAGGAGGATTAACTAACCGTATTCCATTTGAAGCAGGTAGCACTACCATGAGCATTAGAGTTTGGTCTCCAGAAGTTGGAGTACCAGTGCGTATGAAACTTGAAGCTTCAGGAGTTCCGGGAGTAGTAGCGGAGAAAGAAATATTGACCACAACATCAGGAGAATGGGAAACCATCGCTTTTGATTTCAGCGTTGATGCTCTTGTACCAGTTAACGTAAATACTGATTACAACATCATCAGTCTTTTCTTCAACTTCGATGTGGCCCAGGCAAACCCTGCTCCCGAGCAAATTTATCTTTGGGATGATGTAGCTTTTGGAGTCCCTGTAGCACCTTGTTCAGACCCTTACCCACAAGTAGATGCAGCAAGTCTTAATGCAGTTATACTTGCTAACGGGAAGCTTCGCTTTGAATGGGAGCCAATCGTAGGACAAATTGGTTGTCAGATTAACATTGTTATTGGTGCAGGACCAGCGCAAACTAGTAGAATTGTTAGTGGCGCAGCAGCAAGCTCATTTACAGCTCCAGCAAATCAACTGGTTCCTTTTACGACTTACAACTTTAGAGTAAGATGTGGTTGTTCTCAGAGCCCGCTTATCGCAGGTGCTTACACTGAATTTGCCGCAGCATTCTACCTTCCACCAACTATTACTGGTGAAATGGGCGAAGCTTATTCTGAGACCCCACTTTCTCAAGTAGATGGTGACGTGCAATGGAATAACACAAACCTGAACGAAAATGTTATCGGCGATCTTTTCGCTATGGCATCTTCTGAATCATGGGTACGTGTTTCTCCAAACCCTGCACAAGACAACGTAAACTTGTCTTACAACACAACGCAAGAAGGACAAGGATTAATCCGAGTATTCGATGCGCAAGGAAGACTAGCCTTAGAGAGAGTAATGACTTTCAACAAAGGCCTTAACAACGTTAACTTGAACATGAATGAATTGGAAAAAGGCATCTACATTGTAGAAGTACTTAAAGGTGAAAGCCGTGAGTCAGTTAGACTTTTAATGCAGTAGTAGTGAATGAGAAGATTGGTGCCAGTCACTAATTATTCTTTTGGTTTGAATAAGAGCGACGCAGGATTACCTGCGTCGCTTTTTTGTTTTCAGATCAAACTAAAGTCAATCAGGACTTACTTTTTTTCAAATAAACCCTCAACCTTATTGCAAACTGATCGGTGGTAAATTCGCCTGCCGAAGAATCGCGCGAACGCTGCCAGATAAAAATGAGCGAATAGCTCAAGCCCTTTTTGAGCAATTGATGGTAGCCCCCGCTTAAACGACTATCGCTGAAACCCTTGGAATCCGTCCGACCTTGGAAAGTTCCAAAATACTCTAAACCTCCAAGCAACTTCACATTACCAATTTTCGGAGTGACATTAAAGTAATTGGTTTCTACACCCAAACGGTAACGCAATCTATTCTCAAAATTGGAGTCATTGCTTGGTTGATCTTCAAGTTCATCTTCAAAAAAGAAGCGTTCTTCGTTTCGCAATCGATGAGTGAAGTTTAGCCTCTTCAAACGAGGCCAAGTGGCCTGTACTTCTTGTGCCAATCTAAATTCAAATAAGTCAATATTATCAGACCGAAAGGTTTGGAAGCCAGCTACTGTCGCGCTAAGCCTAACATCCTTGTTTACCTTATATCCCGCCGCAGGGCGCAAGTAGATCGTGGTGAACTCATCCGAAGTTAAGACTCCACGAGTACCACCATCACCGCCAAACGTCCATTTTGGAGAACTGATGTATGAATAGTTGAAATCAACCCAACTGACAAATTCTTGATTTTGGGCACTTGCATTTTGAGCAGAAAAAAGCAAAAACCCTATGCAGAGCATAACGAAGAAGCGCTTACGGAGAAACGGTCTAATTCGCAAAGAGATGGAGAACAAAGCCCTAGGTCTTACAAAACGCATGACACTGTTGTATGAATTAAAACCTTGCGGATAAGAAGAGGTTGGCACCACTAAAATCGAAAACAAAACGGCCTTTAAAATCATCGTTAAAAGGAATTTCGGTTACCCGATACTGGGTGGAAGAATAAGCCACTCCTAGACCAACGTTCTCAAGAATAAAATACTCCAACGAGGCTCTCGTTTCTAAAATATTGATGTCAATTCCTTTTATGCTCAGACCGAAATATTCGATAGTATACCTTCCGAGGAGACGCTCGGTCAGATAACCTGACCCATGAAGACCTATCAAAGCAGCTGGAGCAGTGACACTTGCTGAAACACTTTTATCGACTTGATTGGCCACAGCCTTAGCATTCACGATAAATTGAACCGCTCTAATCCCTAAGGAAGCGCCAGCATTCCAATTTGCCTTATTGAAAAAAGAATACCGCCACGTGAGAGCATAATAATTCACATCGAAGGACATATCCAAAGTAGCTCCAACATCGTACGTTTGATCATCAAGTTCTATCTCTTGATCAATCACGAAATTGCTCCTTCTAGACATATTCGTAAACGAAAAATTGAATTGTGACCTCTCCTTTACCCTTACTAAAGCGCCTGCGGCAAAAACAGATATTTGCTCATCAAACTTAAAACCATCTTCCAGTCTCAATTCAGTTCCCAAGCCTATTTCAGAATCTATTCTTACCGAAGTAGTGAGAGTAGGGAAAAAGAGACCTGTGGTAAAATAAACTTTTGTCGAAATAGAATCCCCAGCTTGATTGATATAGCTCTGAGCGCTCAAACCAGTTGTGATAAGAAGTAGAAAAGGCACTAAATAAACTCTCATAACTACAGTAATTAAGTTCTCTATAATTCAGTCAAGAAAGGCCGAAGCCACTTTTTACTTTTTACTTTTTACTAAAAATAGATTCAACGTTTTTGATGATCATAGCATCTCAAAAGAAACGCTGTGTGAGCGCGCTAAGATTTACTTGCTATATCCCCACATTTTCAAAGTTAACCGTCTTTATCTTCTCGTTATCAAAGTAAAGCCAGACAAAGCTACTCTTCTCAATCCAGAAAATCTTACCATCCATTGCATATATGCAAGGCAAGTCTATCCTTCTTTTTCTCGTCGCAATTCCTTTTGCGCTAGCTGAAGGCCCCAAGGCCAATTCAGGACACCGCGATCCTTTCGCTCGGATATTCGAATTCTTCTTCCTCATTTTGTTCTAGCATTGATTGGTCGTTTTACCACCAAACATCTAAACCAACCATAATTGATGAGCTCCTAACTAACGTCATTACGCAGCCTATACTGGTGGAGAAATAGAATAAGAACAAGCAATATTCTTCAGTAATTATTGGCAGAAAAGGATCAGACTTCAGGAGTCTGAGTTATCTTGAGGCTGGTGACTTTGATTGACAAATTTCCCAACAATTGTAGAAGTAATAATCACCAAATAGAATTGCCCGACCAGACCAATAAGCATTGATCCTTTTTGAGCCAGAGCACTTACCGGTACTATATCTCCATAACCTATTGTCATAATTGTGATGTAGCTATAGTACTTAAGACGATCGACCATAAGTTCGGGATTACCCGTGGGGTCTAGGAGACCTTTGAAAGATCCTGGATGGATCATTTCAATGGTTAAGCAAATAAAGAATCCAATGAACGCAAGGGACATATAACCACCTATCAAACCCATTATCACATTTTTACTCACCTTTTTAGCGGTCCAAACTTGATAGATGATTTCGACTGTAATGATGCTGTAAAAAATGAAAAGGACTCCTACATTTATGAATTTATAAACCTCGCTAATTTCAGGATTTATGCCCTTTGCTATGATCAATACCAAAGAGGTCACAAGGAATACCAAGCAGAACCCGAAGTAATATCTATTCTTAGATACCAGAAGCACACCCGCGAATAAATTCATTAGCGAAAACAAGGGTGACATATAGCCTTCGAAAATTCCCGGCGAAAAAACCAGAGCACCGTAATCAATCGCGACTAGACTAAGCAAGAAAAGCTCGAATCGACACTTGTAAAGCGTATTGAGTCTTTCCATGGCTTAGTTTAATGCTACTATAATGTGGGAGATTAACTTAAAAAGAAATCCGAAAGTAGTAAATGCAACCAGATTAGAAAGTGTGACAAATTTGCTGGTTACTGGTTGGATTAACTTTATTCTCATTAGATTAACAACTAAAACTGAAAAGACAATAAAGAATATCTTTACACCCTTTTTGTTTCTCTAAGCCTTGAATTATGATCCTCAAAAAATTCTTCTTTGTTCCGATAATTGTTGTCGTTTGCAGCTGCGTAGTGCTGGATAACAAATCAGAAGAAAAAGCCGAAAACCATTCCGATCAGGCTGAAGCAGCTCCTATTCTCCCCTCTTGGAATGAGACCAGCACGAGAGATCGGCTCATCACTTTCGTGGAAAATAGCACGGATTCTACCGATGCTGCTTTTCTAAAAATAGAAGATCGAATAGCCGTTTTTGACAACGACGGAACCCTTTGGGCCGAGCAGCCCTTTTATTTCCAATTGGTCTTTGCCATAGATCAAATAAAGGCGATGTCAGCCGATCACCCTGAGTGGATCGATGATGACGCCTTGAAAGCCGCGATGGAAGGAGATATAAAGAGCCTGTCCAAACAAGGCTATCCAGGCCTAATGAAAGTGCTAGCGACAACGCATGCAGGAATGTCTGAATCTGATTTTTCAGAAACGGTAACGGCATGGGCAGATACCGCCACTCATCCAACTACAGGAAAGAAATACGTAGAAATGATCTACCAGCCCATGCTGGAACTTCTCGAATACCTGAGGGAAAATGACTACAAGACGTACATCGTAAGCGGCGGTGGAGTTGCCTTTATGCGCGCTGCTTTAAACGATACGTATGGAATTCCTGCGGAACAAATAATTGGCACCACAATCAAAAGAGAGTTTATTGATGGCGAAATAGTGCGTATGCCTGAAATAGAATTCATTGACGACAAAGAAGGCAAACCCGTGAACATCGAAAGAATCATTGGCAAGAAGCCCGCGATTGCTTTTGGAAATAGCGATGGAGACCTCGCCATGCTTCAGTACGCGGCTAGTGCAGAAGGGAGCAGCCTGATGGGCTACGTGCACCATACCGATAGCATTCGCGAATATGCCTATGACCGAGACTCACACATCGGAAAGCTCGACAAAGGGCTCGATGAAGCCATTGAAAAAAACTGGCTAGTTGTCGATATGGCCAAAGACTGGAAAACCATTTATCCAAATGAATAAATTTCGTGCAAAGACCATCCTTGGTTCTCTTCTGATCCTTAGCACAGTTTCTTGCTCAGAGCCTCAGGCAGAAAAATCAACTCGAGCCATCACTGCCAATATCGAAAAGACAAAGAAAACGGTCAGCACCGACGGCATGGTATGGATAGAAGGTGGAGTCTACACTATGGGTAGCGAAGGCGAGTACGCCGAAAATCACGAAGGCCCAGAAGTAAAGGTCGAAATTTCAGGATTTTACATCGACACGACTGAAGTGACAAACGCTCAGTACCGCAAATTCGCAGAGGAAACAGATTACATGACCCTCGCTGAGAAAGATGTGGATTGGGATCAACTTTCAAAGGAATTGCCCGCTGGAACTCCCAAGCCAGTGGACAGTCTGCTCGCGGCAGGCTCTCTAGTTTTCACTCCTCCGCCAGGTCCAGTTCCTTTTGATGATATCAGGCGCTGGTGGAGATGGCAACAAGGGGCCAGCTGGCGTCACCCTTTTGGCCCTGAGTCAGACCTGAAAGGAAAGGATGACCACCCCGTCGTGCATATTGCCTACGAAGATGCGCTGGCTTATTGCCAATGGGCTGGAAAAAGACTTCCCACCGAGGCGGAATGGGAATTTGCCGCAAGAGGGAAATCAGGAGATTCTCAATTTCAGTGGGGAAACGAGCTTATGCCAAACGGCACTTATCTCGCCAATTTCTTCCAGGGTGAGTTCCCGTATGATTTGAAAGCCGAAGATGGATACGCGTACTCCGCTCCTGTCGGAACCTTCCCGCCAAATTCTTATGGGCTTTACGATATGATCGGCAATGTCTGGGAGTGGACTTCTGACTATTACCGTCCCGATATCAAAAAGCAATATGTAGCCATGAATTTGCAGGCTTGTCAAGATCCTCGCGGACCCACTTCCAGCTACGATCCCAGCGACCCTTACGCGACAGAAAAACGCGTCATTAAAGGGGGTTCATATTTATGCAGTGAGCAATATTGCTCAAATTACCGTCCAACTTCGCGAATGGCAACCAGCTTTGACTCAGGTCAAAACCACTTGGGGTTTCGGTGTGTAATGAATAAAGAATGAAAGCTATAAAACGATTCATTTGCATTTTCTTCTTGAGTCTCCTCTCCTCGATTACCTACGGTCAAGAAGTTGAAGAGGAACCCAAAGAGGAAGAAGGTAAACACCGAATCACTTTTATGCCGAGCCATACCTTCATAAAAATTGGGAGTTCCGACTCTCAAAAATGGACGGCCCTGGCATCTTATGGTTTGAATTATGATTACTGGATCAAGGAAAATATGGCTATTGGATTGCACAGCGATCTGGTTGCTGAGTCCTTTATTGTAAGTCGATTTGATGACGCTGAGACGATCGAAAGAGAAAGACCTTTGGCCTTGATTGGCGTATTTCTATACAAATTTGAATGCGGACTAACGCCACTTGTAGGGGCGGGAATCGAGTTGGAGAAAGAAGAACAATTGGCATTGATTCATTTAGGGATGGAATACGGAGTAGAGTTCAACAAAGGCTGGGAAGTCGGAGGGAATATGACTTATGACCTTAAAGTTGATGTTTACAATTCCTTCGCATTTGGTATTTCGATCTCAAAAAGACTCTAATAACACGCTGTTCTAGTTTCTAGCACTCACAGATAGGCGACAGAAAGCCCTTAGAGATTCCTACGCCCAAGAGTCGAGATATAGTGCCTGAAAAACCCGTCTGATCTTCGTATTTTTGCAGCTCGAACCGCCTGTGCGGTAAGAACCACCAACTTGAAGATTATGGAAATCATTGCTCCTTATAAGCCAAAGAATAAGGTCAGGATTGTAACGGCCGCATCACTTTTTGATGGCCACGATGCCGCTATCAATATTATGCGCCGCATTATTCAATCGACGGGATGCGAAGTCATCCACCTCGGTCACGACCGCAGTGTGGAAGAAGTCGTAAACACGGCCATCCAAGAAGATGCGCAAGCCATTGCCATGACCTCCTACCAAGGCGGCCACATGGAGTATTTCAAGTACATGCATGACCTCCTGAAGGAAAATGGAGCAGGCCACATCAAGATTTTTGCTGGTGGCGGAGGAACGATTCTTCCCGAGGAGATTACCGAACTTCAAGCCTATGGAATATCCAGAGTTTACCATCCCGATGACGGACGTAAAATGGGCCTCCAAGGTATGATCAACGACATGGTGTCGAAGGCTGACTTCCCCACTGGTCAAAATCTCAACGGTGAGGTGAAAGCCTTTAAAAGCAAAGACAAGCTTAGCATCGCCAGAATGATATCGGCGGCAGAGAATTACCCTGAATCATTCAAAGAAGAACTTCAGCGGATCAAGAATATCGCGAAGGATGTAAACACTCCGATTCTCGGAATTACAGGAACGGGAGGATCGGGAAAGTCCTCTTTAGTGGATGAGCTTATTCGACGATTTTTAGTCGATTTTGAAGACAAAACACTGGCCATTGTCTCTGTTGACCCTTCCAAGAGAAAGACAGGAGGAGCTCTACTGGGTGATAGAATCCGAATGAATTCTGTGAACAACGATCGGATTTATATGCGATCTCTGGCTACGCGCCAAAGCAATTTGGCTTTGAGCAAACACGTCGCCGATGCGCTCTCTATTTTAAAAGCAGCTGAGTTTGACCTCATCATTTTAGAGACTTCAGGAATCGGTCAAAGTGACACGGAAATACTCGATCACAGCGATGTTTCACTCTACGTGATGACTCCAGAATATGGAGCGGCGACGCAATTGGAAAAGATCGACATGCTCGACTTTGCCGACTTAATTGCCCTGAATAAATTCGACAAACGCGGTGCCCTCGACGCACTTCGCGACGTGAAAAAGCAGTACAAACGCAACCATCAACTTTGGGAAGCCAAAGACGATGAACTACCTGTTCACGGAACCATCGCTTCTCAGTTTAACGATCCGGGAATGAATGGGCTTTACCGCTCGGTAATGCTGAAAATCACCAAAGAGACCAAAGCAGATTTACACACCACATTTGGCATTTCTAGCGAAATGTCGGAGAAGATTTACATCATTCCACCAAATCGAACGCGCTACCTCTCGGAGATTTCGGAGAGCAATCGCGCCTACGATAGCCGCGCAGATCAGCAAGCCGAAACGGCCGATAAGCTATACAGTTTGGCTCAGTCACTTCTTTTAATGGGTGGAGCCGATAAACTCACGGGTGAAGTCTTAGCCGATGATGCAGATGAGCTGGTGAAACAACTGGATGAGCGATTCGAGGCCATCAAAAAAGATTTAGACCCGCACAACTGGGACACCATAGTTGGCTGGAAAGCCCTGAAAGAAAGCTACAAAGCCGACGAGTTTATATTCAAAGTACGGGACAAGGAAATCAAGATTCCAACGCACACCGAATCGCTTTCGCACTCAAAAATACCCAAGATCGTTACTCCTAAATACCGAAGTTGGGGAGATATTCTTCGTTGGACACTTCAGGAGAATGTTCCCGGATCATTCCCTTATACTGCGGGTATTTATCCATTCAAACGAGTGGGCGAAGACCCAACTAGAATGTTTGCAGGTGAGGGTGGGCCCGAAAGAACCAACCGCCGTTTTCACTATGTGAGTGTAGGGATGCCCGCCGCTCGATTGAGTACGGCCTTCGACTCGGTTACTCTCTACGGAAACGATCCCGATCGTCGACCTGATATTTATGGTAAAATCGGAAACTCGGGGGTCAGCATTTGCTGCCTAGACGACGCCAAGAAGCTCTATTCTGGATTCAATCTTTGCGACCCGACTACCTCTGTGAGTATGACCATCAACGGTCCTGCGCCAATGCTGTTGGGCTTCTTTATGAATGCCGCCATCGACCAGCAATGCGAGTTCTACATCAAAGAAAACGGACTCGAAAAAGAAGTAGAGAATAAGATTGCAGCGAAATACAAGAAGTTAGGCGGTTCTCGCCCCAAGTACCACGGCGAATTGCCCGAAACCAATGACGGACTCGGGCTTATGCTCCTGGGAATAACTGGTGACGAGGTATTGCCTGCAGATGTCTATCAAGACATCAAAGCCAGAACGCTCAACGTCGTTCGCGGGACTGTTCAAGCCGATATTCTCAAGGAAGATCAAGCACAGAATACGTGCATTTTCTCCACCGAGTTTGCCTTAAGGCTAATGGGAGATGTGCAGCAGTATTTCATCGATCAGCAGATCAGAAACTTCTACAGCGTTTCCATCTCGGGATACCACATTGCCGAGGCGGGAGCCAACCCGATTACGCAGCTGGCATTTACTTTGGCCAATGGTTTCACTTACGTGGAATACTACCTAAGTCGAGGAATGGACATCAATAAGTTTGGGCCAAACCTGTCTTTCTTTTTCTCGAATGGAATAGACCCAGAATACGCCGTGATAGGTCGTGTAGCTCGAAAAATTTGGGCGAAAGCCATGAAGGAAAAGTACGGAGCCAATGCCCGAGCTCAGATGTTGAAGTACCACATCCAAACTTCGGGAAGATCGCTTCACGCTCAGGAAATAGACTTTAACGACATTCGGACTACGCTTCAAGCGCTGTATGCCATTTACGATAACTGCAACTCGCTTCACACGAATGCTTACGACGAGGCCATCACAACACCGACGGAAGAATCAGTGCGCCGAGCCATTGCCATTCAGCTCATCATCAACAAGGAATTGGGATTGACCAAAAACGAAAACCCGATCCAAGGGTCATTCATTATCGAGGAATTAACTGATTTGGTTGAAGATGCTGTACTGACCGAATTTGATCGAATCACCGAACGAGGCGGAGTGCTCGGTGCGATGGAGACCATGTACCAGCGCAGCCAAATACAGGAGGAGAGCATGTATTACGAGACCTTAAAACACAATGGCGAATTGCCCTTGATTGGTGTAAACACATTCTTGAGTAAAAAAGGATCTCCTACCCTCACTCCTGGCGAGGTAATCCGCGCCACGGAAGAAGAAAAAAGAGCGCAGATTGAAACGCGCGACATGCTTCAGAAACGAACAGCCAAGAATGGGCCGATAATCTTAAAAACGATTCAAGACGCTGCCTTGAAAAATGAAAATCTCTTTGAAGCATTGATGGAAGCGACGAAGATTTGTACGTTGGGGCAGATCACCAACGCCTTGTTTGAAGTGGGTGGTCAGTACCGACGCAATATGTAGGTGTGGTATTGGGTATTGAGATGATAGCCAGATCAGAGCCGCTTGTTTGCGTTGAGATTTCTCTTTAAAACATCTTTATGATCGGCTTTCGGCTGCCTGCGGCTGGGTTCGGGTATGCCGAAGAAATTTCTTCGAAGGATGGATTGTGCTGATAAACAGAGCAAGGTTGGTTACCGGATTAGCTGGTAGCTGGTAGCTGGTAGCTAAAATAAAACTCAGTCCTGCATT